>TARA_R110002012_G_scaffold7936_2_pt1 | contig 287599 bp, 251 predicted proteins | sample TARA_R110002012 | Tara Oceans TARA_R110002012 (sample SAMEA4396515) | marine metagenome | biome: Westerlies Biome; feature: [DCM] deep chlorophyll maximum layer (ENVO:01000326); material: water (ENVO:00002006), including particulate matter (ENVO:01000060) such as... | depth 40 m | reverse complement strand
CCGGTGTGGAAGTGGCAGACTCGATGGTCCATGGCGGGCCGTATCCCGCCTCGACCAATTTCGGCGCCACCTCGGTCGGAACACTCTCGATCCGCCGCTTCCTGCGCCCGGTCTGCTACCAGAACATGCCCGCCGACCTGCTGCCCGACGACTTCGGCTGATCGTTACGCCTCAGAGCCATTACAAACACACCGGCCCCGTCCTCGCGGATGGGGCCAGTTCTCGTTTGGAACGGATGTTTCGGAAAGCGACATCCGCAAACGGAGATTGAAGTTCGCCGGAAGAACAGCTAGTCGAAAGCCATGTTGAGTTCCGTGCTGATCGTTGCTGCCGGCCGCGGCCACCGCCTGGGTGGCGAGATCCCGAAGCAGTTTCTTCCCATTGGCGGCGCCAGTTCGCTGCGCCGGTCGGTGGAGGCATTTCTGGCGCTGGCGTCAATCGACCTGCTGCGCGTTGTCATTCATCCCGATGACCAGCTGCTCTGTGAGCAGGCCCTGGCCGGGATCGATGACCGGCGGCTGCTTGCGCCGGTGCATGGCGGTAGCACGCGGGCTCAATCGGTACGGCGTGGACTGGAATCCTTCGCGGAAACCGGCACCGGCAAGATCCTCATTCACGACGCAGCGCGGCCCTTCATTCCGGCCACGGTGATCGAGGCCGTGCTCGAAGCTCTGGACGAGACCGAGGGCGCCTTCGCTGCGCTGCCGGTGGTGGATGCGCTCTGGAGTGCCGAGGGCAATCAGGCCATCGCGCCGGTCTCCCGCGAAGGCCTCTGGCGGGCGCAGACGCCGCAGGGCTTTCATTTCGACCGTATTCTGGAGGCGCATCGCGGCCATGCCGGGGAGGCCCATGACGATGTGGCGGTCGCCCGTACTGCTGGTATGGCTGTCAGGATCGTCGAGGGCTCGGAAGCGAATTTCAAGATTACGACAGCCGAAGATCTTGACCGGGCCCAGGCCGAACTGCTGCGCCTTGGGCAAGGCTCAGCTCGGCCCGATTAGAAGCACAGCTGGCAGACCATGCCCGCCTGATGCCTCATTCCATGTTGATGGCACGCCGCCGCGCAACCTCGATATGAGTCTGCATGGCTTTGGCCGCGGCCTCTGGGTCGCGGGCTTCAAGCGCCTTGATGATGGTCATGTGGTCGCCGATCACCGAGGGGATCATCGGCACGTAGAGCCGGGTCTCGGCGAGCCGGATCAGCCGGATCTTGATCCAGTTGACCCGGTAGGCCTGGGCTATGATGTCGTTGCCGAGCCCGTCGATGATGGCTTCGTGCAGCTGCAGGTCGACAGCCTCCGCATCCTGCATCAAGCCTTCTTCGTCGCCGCGTTCGAACCGTTCGAGGATACCCTCGTGACTGGCCCGAAGGCCTGCAATAAGCTCGGGATCGGCGCTGGTCGCAAACAGCCGGACGGCAGCCACCTCGATGAATTCGCGGAACTGATAGGCGTTGCGCACCAGGTTGAGATCCACTTGCGGCACCTGCATGCCCCGCTGCGGCGCGGTGCGGATCAGACCTTCGGCTTCCAGCCGCGGAACCAGCTCGCGAATGGCGCCGAGCGGATAGCCGGTGATCTCGACAAGCTGCCGCTGGGTGATGAACTGGCCCGGCTTGATCTCCTGCGCGAGCAGGCTTCTGGTATAGCCCTCATAGGCCTGCTCGCGCAGTTTGAGCGGTTCACCGTCCTTGCTGTGCAGTGGGGGCAGCGAGCTCATGCTTGCTCCTCAGGCAGTGGCCATGATGGCGTCGAAGGCTTCGAGCAGATCCGATTTCTGCTCTGCGCTCAGTTCCGTCAAGGGCGGGCGCACCGCATCAAAACCGGCATCGCCGGCGAGATGTCCTGCAAGCACCTTGACCGTGGGAATGATCGGATTGGAGACGACCAGATTGGTAAGCTCGATGAGCACGTGGCCATCGTCTTTCGAATGGATCACCGGCGCGAGCAGATCCGGCACGATATTGGCTAGTCCGCAGATCGAGCCTTCCGCCCCCTTGGCCATGGCGCGCGGCAAGAGCCGTTCATCGCCGACCAGCACCGAGATGTCGCCATGGCTGGCGAGAAAGCGTTCCGCGGTCGCCCAGTCGCCCGATGAATCCTTGATGCCGGTGATGATGCCGGGCCAGGCCTTGCGCAGCCGGGCGATCAGCTCGGGCGACAGCGCAACCGCGGTCTGGCCGGGAATGTGATACATGATGACGCCGCGGAGCTTGTCGCCGATGCGCGTGAACACCTGGTTGAACCAGTTGAAGAGACCATCATCATCCATCCCCTTCATGAAGAAGGGCGGCGCCATCAGGAGGCCCGCGGCACCGGCTTCAAGTGCCGCGATTGACTGGCTGACCGCGTCGTCAATGGCAGGGGCCATGATGCCGACGTGAATGCGGGTGCCTGCCGGCGCCGCCTTGGCCACCGCGTCATACATCGCCTTGCGTTCGTCAAGTGTCAGCCCGTAACCTTCACCGGTGGTGCCGCACAAGGTGACACCGTCGCAGCCGCGCGCCAGCACGCTGCCGGCATGGCTGGCAAGCCTGGGAAGGTCAACTTCGCCGGACGTCGTGTAGGGTGTCACCAGAGCTGCAGAAAGGCCGAAGATCGGTTTGGTCATGAAGGATACGCCAGTTGGTTGTTGCTAACATGTTAGGCGTGCACGTATAGGAGTTCCCCGGCCCGGTAAAGCCCGGGACGGTATTTATTCGCCTAGGGAGGACCGATCCAGAGGATGCCTGGCGCAGCCTCTTTCACGCTTGGGTCGTTCGAGGAGGAAAGGATCTAACAGATAATGCATCCCGAGCGCGGCGCCTGCGCCCGGGATGCTGCAAAATGCAGGCTAGCTGCCGCGTCAGTGATTGTCGCGCGGACTCGATTTCTGCGCGACACGCTGGAACTCGTCAGCGCCGCGCAACACCATGCCTTCCGAGAACGGTTCTGCCAGTTCGCGGAAATATTTCTGCCACGGCGTCTGGCTCGCTGGCAGCTGATAGCCACCTGAAGCCGCCAGTTCCTCTGCGCGCTTGTCCCATTCGTCCTTGGGTACCAGCGCATCGACGCGGCTCTTGCTGAGGTCGATGCGGATCCGGTCGCCATCGCGCAACAGGGCCAGTCCGCCACCGGCAGCAGCTTCCGGCGAAGCGTTGAGAATGGAGGGCGAGGCCGACGTGCCCGACTGCCGCCCGTCGCCGATGCAGGGCAAAGCGGAGATGCCCTTTTTCAGGAGATAGCTTGGCGGGCGCATGTTGACCACTTCGGCACCGCCCGGATAACCCAGCGGGCCGGTGCCGCGCATGACCAGGATCGAGTTGTCGTCGATGCCGAGGCTCGGGTCATCGATCATCCTGTTGTAGTGTTCCGGCCCGTCAAACACCACGGCCGTGCCCTCAAACGCTTCCATGTCATCGGGGTTGGACAGGTAGCGCTTGCGGAATTCGCCCGAGATCACCGAAGTCTTCATGATGGCGCTGTCAAACAGATTGCCCTTGAGATTGAGAAAGCCCGCATCCTGCATCAGGGCCTTGGAGATCGGTCGGATCACGTCCGGGTTCTCGGTCTCGCGATTGGCGCAGTTCTCGCCGATGCTGCGGCCGTTCACCGTCAGGGCGCCGGGATGGGGCAGCAAGTTGGCCTTCAGCAATTCGGCAATGACGGCTGGCACGCCGCCGGCCCGGTGAAAATCTTCCCCGAGATAGGTGCCTGCCGGCTGCAGATTGGTCAGCAGCGGCACGTGGTGTCCCAGGGTCTGCCAGTCGTCGTTGTTGAGTTCGACACCGATATGCTTGGCAACGGCAACCACGTGGATCGGCGCGTTGGTCGACCCGCCAAGTGCGGAGTTGGTGACGATGACATTCTCAAACGCTTCGCGGGTCATGATGTCGGAGGGCTTGAGGTCTTCCCGCACCATGTCGACGATGCGTTTTCCCGTGGCATAGGCCATCTGGCCGCGCTCGCGGTAGGGCGCCGGAATGGCAGCCGATCCCGGAAGCTGCATCCCGAGCGCTTCAGCAAGCGAATTCATCGTCGAGGCCGTACCCATGGTATTGCAATAGCCGACCGAAGGCGCCGAAGAGGTCACCAGCTCGGCGAACTGCTCATCGTCGATCTTGCCTTCGGCGTGAAGCTCGCGCGCTTTCCAGACGATGGTGCCCGATCCGGTCCGCTCGCCGCGGAAATAGCCGTTCAGCATCGGGCCGACCGAAAACGCGATCGCTGGAATGTTGACGGTGGCCGCAGCCATCAAGAGAGCAGGGGTGGTCTTGTCGCAGCCGATGGTCAGCACCACGCCGTCGAGCGGATAGCCGTAAAGCGATTCCACCAGGCCGAGATAGGCAAGGTTCCGGTCGAGCATTGCGGTGGGCCGTTTACCGGTTTCCTGGATCGGATGCACCGGCACTTCGAGCGGAACGCCGCCATTGGCGATGATGCCGTCGCGGACCCGCTTGGCGAGCTCGATGTGATGGCGGTTGCACGGCGACAGGTCCGATCCCGTCTGGGCAATGGCGATGATCGGCTTTCCCGACTGCAATTCGTCACGGGTGAGGCCGTAATTGACGTAGCGCTCGATATAAAGCGCGGTCATCTCCCGGTTCTCCGGATTGTCAAACCACATTTGCGAACGCAGTCGGGTGGTTTTGTCCTTGCTTGACATCTAGCTCTCCAATGCCGTTTGGCGTGCGCTTCAATTTGCCCGTAGTCTGTTGCCCGTTCTGGGAGCCCGGTCGATCAGGTGCTGACGGGCAGCAGCTTCGCGAGATGCTGTGTTAGCAGCCCTTTGTCCCGTTATAAATCGAATATATCCGTGGTGCCTGCACTCGGTGGCATGGCTCCCTCCTGCGTCATGAATGCACCTTGGCCCCGCGGCCGTAAACCAGAAGCATGCAGATGATCACCGACCCGTAGATCATCTGGCGTCCGGCTTCCGGCATCTGCATGATCGACAGAACCGAATTCAGAAGCACGATCAGGATCACCCCGATCAGCGTCCCGATATAGCGGCCCTGACCGCCCAGTATGCGCGTGCCCCCGATCACCACCGCGGCGATGGCCGGAAGCAGGAAGGCGTTGCCCATCCCCTGATAGGCCCGGGCCGAATAGCCCGCCAGCATCACGCCCGCCATCGCGGCGCAGATGCCGGACACGACAAATGATCCCAGGATAACCCGGCGGGTTCGAATGCCTGACAGATAGGCCGCGACCTCGCGGTTGCCCGTCACATAGATCTCGCGGCCGAATGCTGTCCGCTTGAGCATGACGGCAATGATTACCGATATGACCAGCCAGACGAAGATCGCATTGGGGATGCCGAGCGTCTTGCTCGCGGCAAGGGACCGCATCAGGGGTGTCGCCGCGTCCTGCGGCGCAAAGCCGCCGGTGTGCGCGACCATCAACCCGCGCAGCACTGAATCCACGCCGAGCGTGAAGATCATCGACGGCACGCGCAGATAGGCGACGCCGAAACCGTTGACGAGGCCAACACTCGCACCAATCGCAATACCGACGGGAATGGCCATCTCGCCGCCCACGGTCGTTGCCATCATCGCGGCTGCGGTCATGGTCCATGCGACGCTCAGGTCAATATGGCCAAGCAGAATGACAACCATCATGCCGGCTGCGACGATGCCCAGGAACGACCCGGTCTGCAATTGCTGTAGCAGGTAGCCCGGCGACAGCAGCGGCGCCGAACCTTGGGTCGACAGCGTGTAGGCAGTGCCCACCCCCAGGATGGCGAGGATGAAGGCCGAAGCGATGAGGATCGGCTTGTCTTCCGGCTTCAGCTTCGGGATCGAGATCGTCATGGCCATCGCTCCTATCGGAAAAGGTTGAGCCGGTTTTTGACTTGCAGGGTCCTGAAGGCGCCCAGGCTGACGGCAACCAGAAGAACCAGGCCTTCGACCAGCGGCTGGAGCAGCGGATCGATCGAGACAATGCGGAAATAAAACGAGATCACCCGCAGGATCAGCGCGCCGACCAGCGAGCTGATGGCCCCGCCGACACCGCCGAGCAGCGAGGTGCCGCCAACCACCACGGCGGCAATCGAATTGAGCGTATAGGCGCCGGCCTGGGTGATGTCGGCATTGCCCGACGATGTCTGGATGGCGAGATAGAGTCCGCCGCAGGCGGCAAAGAAACCGGCCAGCGTGAAGGCCGCGATCTTAGCGCGGTTGAGCGGCAGTCCGGACATGAAGGCGGCACCTTCCGCCGAACCTATGGCATAGATGGTGCGTCCGGTGACGGTGCGCTTGAACGGCAACCAGACGCCAAAGGCAATCACCACGACGATCAGCAATGGCACGGGTATCCAGGCGATCGGCTGGAACCAGGCCGCATCGGCGTCGAACAGGCCGTAGGTGTCGACGAACTCATAAAGATCATTGGTCAGCGCCCAGCTGATGTCGCCATCGACATTGCCGCCCGGCACCGGGCGGATGAACAGCGCCAGCCCGATGGCGATCGCCCCGGTCGCAAGGGTGGCGATGATCGGCTGCAAACGGCCGTAAACGACGATCAGGCCGTTCATGAAGCCGAAGGCCGTGCCGGTGGCGAGCGTGATGATCATGCCCAGCACGATCTGTTGCGGTGAGCCATTGACCACCACCGAGGCAACGCAGTTTGCCAGCGTCATGATGGCGCCAACCGACAGGTCCAGCCCGCCCAAGAGCACCGGAACCGTCTGCGCCATGGCGAGAAAGATGATGGCGACGGATTCGTTGGAATTCTGGATCAGCACCGCTGCGGAAAAGCCGCGCGGATGCATGAAATTGTAGACGAGATACAGTGACGCAAGCATCGCTATGGCGATGGCGAAGGCCATGTTCTGGCGCAGTATTTTCACAAGTGCGGAGGAGGGCTCAGCCATGATGTGCACCTGCCGCTGAAGTTGACGCCTGCGTGCCCACATTGAGCGAGGCCGCAACGATGGCTTCCTCCGTGATCGCGTCTCCGCTGAGCTTGGCGACGATTTCGCCGTCATACATCACCACCACCCGGTCGCAGCAGCCGATCAGTTCGGCATAATCGCTTGAGTACAACAGGATGGTCTTGCCCCGGTCCGCCAGTTCGCGAATGAGCTTGTAGATTTCCTGCTTGGTGCCGACGTCGATGCCCCGGGTCGGATCGTTGAGCAGGATCACGTCCGGATCGGTCATCAGCCATTTTGCGATCACCACTTTCTGCTGGTTCCCGCCCGAGAGCGTCGAGACGATGTCATCCGGACTGGCCACCTTGATCTGCAGTTTTCTGACGCCCTCCGTTACGGCCTCGCGCGCCTTGTCCGGGTTGATGAACGGTCCGTCAGAGATGCGGTCGTAGGATGCGGCCAGCAGATTGTCGGCAATCGACATCGCCAGCATCAGCCCTTCGGTCTTGCGGTCTTCCGGCACCAGCGCAATGCGCATGGCAGCGCTCTTGGCCTGAGCCGGCGAGTCCGGCTGGCACGGCTGTCCCTCGATTGCGACATCACCCTGCAGCCCGCGCAAGACCCCGAACAGGCCGAGCAGAAGCTCCTTCTGGCCTTGCCCGTCCAGCCCCCCAAGCCCGACGATTTCGCCCTTGCCGATGCTCAGATCAATGCCCTTGAGCTGACCTTCCCAGGCGAGCCGGTCGATCTTCAGATATTCAGGCTTTTCCGCAGGCGCCGGTTTGGGCGGATAATGCGCGGTCACCTCGCGGCCGATCATCAGTTTGACGATTTCGCCTTCCGAATGCGCGCCCTTGGCGAATGTCTCGATGTGCTGGCCGTTGCGGAACACCGACAGCGTGTCGCACAGCTTTTCGATCTCCTGCATCCGGTGGGAAATGAACAGGCTGGCCACGTTCTGCGCCTTCAGATCTGCAAGCAGCCCGTAGACCGTCTCCACGTCGCGGCTGGTCAGCGCTGATGTTGCTTCATCGAGAATGAGAACCTTCGGGTCCTTGCCGAGCGCCTTGGCGATCTCGACCATCTGTCTTCGTGACAGGGACAATTCGCGCACGATCGAGTTGGGATCGACATCCTCGCATTTGATCCGCGCCAGCAGCTCTTCAGCGCGGCGCTGCTGCGCGCGCCTGTTGATCAGGCCGAATTTGCGTGGTGGTGTCGAGATGGAAATATTGTCGGCCACCGACAGGTCCGGGACCAGCGACAGCTCCTGAAAGATGCAGACGATGCCCGAAGCCGCGGCCTGGGTCGGGTTGGAAAAACGGACGGTTTCGCCGTTTACTTCAACGGTTCCCGCATCAGGTTGCAACACGCCCGAAAGAATCTTGATCAGCGTCGACTTGCCTGCGCCGTTCTCGCCGAGGATGCCGTGGATGGTGCCGGCACGGCACTGGAAATCCACGCCCTCAAGCGCGCGCGTTCCCGAAAAATGTTTCGAAACACCGGTCAGTTTGACGATGGGGACGTCAATGGGCATTGCGCGGGCACTCCTCGCGGGCAATCAGGGATAGTCAGGAAAAAGGGGGCGCCGGCTCCGGCTCGGCGCCCCAGGTGGTGCCGGCGCCTACTTCACGTCAGCTTCGGACTGCGCCATGATCGAAGGCCCGGAGATGTTGACGCCACAGGGCGGAAACTCGTTCACGGTGAAGAAGTTGTCCGGCAATTCACTCCAGAAGTTCTTGCCGTCCTCAAGCTGCGTGTAGTCCGCAATCGGCAGCGGCACCGAGATCAGCTGCGGCATGACATTGCCCTCGAGCGCGGAGACCGCGGCTTTCATGGCGATGGCGACCAGACCCGGCGACTGGCCGATCGAGATGCCCTTGAGGCCTTCGTCCGAATGCTTGGCCACCAGCTTGCGGAAGCCGTTTTCGGATTCGCCTGTGACCGGCACAAACGGATGACCCGAGTCGATCATCGCCTGAACCACGCCAACGGTGCCACCTTGGGCGATGATGGCGTCGAACTCGCCGTGCACTGCGATGGCGTCGGCGACAACCTTCTGCGCCGTGCCGTCATCCCAGTTGCCGACGACCTGCGTCACGTTCCAGTCACCATCATCGGCTTCGAGAACTTCATTGATGCCGATCGAGCGGTCACGGTCCACCGAGTTGCCGGCCAGGCCCCGGACCTCGAGTATGTCGCCGGAGGTGATGCCCTTGGCAGCGAGCTCCTTGAGCGCAAACTCGGCCCAGGTGCGGCCCATCAGGAGCTGGTCTTCATTGACCTGCATGACAGCGTCGGTGTCCAGCACATTGTCGAACGGAACCAGCACGACGTCATTCTTGTCGGCAAGCCGGATCACCCGGTCGAAGCCTTCCGGCGCAACCGCGATGGTCACGATCGCGTCGTAGCCCTGGTTGATGAAATCCTCGATCGCACCCAGCTGGGCCGGGGCGTCGGTGCCGGTCGAGACCACCTTGAATTCGTCGATCTTGTCCTTCATCGACGGGTCTTCGGCAAAGGCCTTGGCTGTCTTGATCATCTGGATGCGCCAGCCATTGCCGACGAAACCGTTGACCACGGCAATCTTGTAGGGCCCTTCCTTGGCCGACCATTGCATGTATTTGGTGTCCGCATCCCATGGTGCGAAGCACTCGGGATTTGCGCCCGGGCCGGACACGGTTTCAGGGCCGGCCAGCGTCAGGCTGGTGGACAGCATCAGGCCCATGATTGTTGTTGAGACTAGAGTTCCCAGTTTCATGTCAGTTCCTCCTCCTACGGTGCTTCATCGCACCCTCCCAGATGCCACGATGTGTGACGATCATCTCCTCCGCTGGTCGACGGTTATCCGTCGCGCTGGGCTTATTCTGCCGGTTTCGCCGTCTCGAAGTGCCGGAAGCCGGCATCGAGATGCGATTTCATCTTGTACTGGTAGGCCGTCCGGTCGCGCCGCTCGAGCGTCTCCAGGATTTCGGCATGCTCCGAGTATGTGACGGTCGAAAAGGTCTGGACCGTCTTCGCCTTCAGCATGATTTTCATGATTACCGGCTTCATGATCTTGTAGACGTCGAGGATCGCCTTGTTGCCCATCACCGCCACCAGGCGGGTGTGAAAGCGGAAGTCGATTTCGGACGCGTCCACGGCTGTCTTGGCGTTCAGGAATTCCTTGTTCACCTGGTGCAGGTCGGCGATGTCTTCCGCTGTGACCTTGTCGAACAGCAGTTCGAACGAGGCCACCTCGAGCAGGCTTCGAAACCCCTGTATGTCGACAAATGTCTCGCGGGAGACTTCGAGTGTGTTGAAGGCGAACAGGTCGAAGGCGCGCGCCATGCGCTCGTCGATCAGCACCGCACCGACCTTCGGGCGGACCTTGACCACGCCGTAAGTCTTGAGGATGCGCATGGCCTCGCGCACCGTGTTGCGGCCGGCATGAAAGCGTTCGCAGAGCTCTTTCTCGGTCGGCAGGCTGTCGCCGACCTTCAGCCCGTCCTCCGAAATCAGCGTCCGGATATGATCGACCAGCTCATCAACCGCCGAGGCTTTGGTTTCCTGGCTGCCTGCCTCCCTGGCAGCGGAATGGGTCGCGGTGGCGCTGTCGGTCTCGTCATCCATCTTCGGCGGCAGGTCGGTCACGATGCAAACTTTCAATTGTTGGACAAATAAAAGATAGCGGCTGGTCCAAACCGAAGTCAATAGCCGGAAATGTCATAACGTGGCGAAATAGTCCGATAATCATCCCACAATTGAGGGTGAAATCCCCCAATTGCGTCCCGCGATCAGGAACTGCTTCCATAAAAACCGTCCAGACGGTATGTTTCATGAATGATGACCAGGCCTCAACGCAAGAACAACCCGGCGGCTCTGCGGCTCAGGCTCCTCGACTGCGCGGCCACGCTGATCGTTGACCACGGGCTCCCGGCGCTGACGCTGGAAAACGTGGCGCGGGAGGCGGGCGTCAGCAAGGGCGGCCTGCTGCATCACTACAGCTCAAAGGACGCTCTCATAGGCGGGCTTTTCGACATGGTGGTCGAATGGTTCGGCAGCCAGGTGGACGCGGCCATTGATGCGGACAAAACCCGCTTGGCACGGTTCTCGCGGGCCTATCTGCAGGTGATTGCCAACATCGACATGTCGGTGCCGGCGGAAAAGCGCCTTGCGGTGTTGATCCTGATGCTGAGTTCCGACCCGCACTATTGCGCCCGCTGGAACAGCTGGGTCGATGAGCGGCTGCGGGAGCACCACAGGACCGATACGTCGCCGATGGCCCGGACCCTGCGCCTGGCCGCTGACGGCTTGTGGTTGTCGGATCTCGGAGGCGGACCGGATTCGGTTGCCGCGACGCGGCAGGACATCCTGCAGTTTCTGCAAACTCTCGACCCCGGTCCCGCGACCGCGACACCCAACGCCGACAAAGGAGGGCAATGACATGCCATGGCTGTTTCTTGGTATTGCAATCATCGGCGAAGTCATCGCCACCACCGCGCTCAAGGCCTCCGAGGGCTTCACCAGATGGGGCTATGGCAGCATCTCCATCATCGGCTATGCCATTTCGCTCTACATACTGGCGATCGTTCTCAAGACCATTCCGGTCGGCATTGCCTATGCAGTCTGGTCCGGGGCAGGAGTGGCGATGGTCACGCTCATCGGCATCGTTCTTTTTGGCCAGAAGCTGGACCTGTACGCCTATCTCGGCATCGCTCTGATCGTCACCGGCGTGCTCGTGCTCAACATGCTCTCCAACTCGGCATCTCATTGAAACCGCTTTGACGCCGGGGTTCGGGACAAGGCCTGGCACGACACCGGCCCCGAAGCGCTGGTGCACCCGGGGCCGGTTTTGGTGTTGTCTTACAGGCAGATCAGCCGGCGTCGCCGACCTTGACGATCGTCTTGCCGAAGTTCTTGCCGCCAAGCATGCGGATGAAGGCCTCCGGCGCATTCTCCAGCCCTTCGGTCACGTCCTCGCGGTAGACAATCTTGCCGTTTCCAACCAGAGGGCCGACCTCTGCGAGGAAGTCGGCGAAGCGGTCGAAATGGTCGGAGATGATGAAGCCGCCCACGGTCAACCGATTGACCAGGATCGTCCGCCAGGCCTTCGGCAAGCGGTCCGGACCCGATGTCTCACCGGCGCCGAGCGCGCCCGAATTGTACCAGGCAATCATGCCGCAGAGCGGGATCCGGCCGCCGACATTCATCATCGGCAGCACCGCCTCAAGCGTCATCCCGGCGATGTTTTCGAAATAGATGTCGATCCCGTCCGGGCAGGCCTCAGAGAGCGACTTGCGCAGCGCCTTGACGTCGCTTGCGGCACGGTGATCGATACAGGCATCAAAACCGAGTTCCTCGACCGCATAGGCGCATTTGTCAGCTCCGCCGGCAATACCGATGGCGCGCAGGCCTTTCTGCTTGGCCAGCTGGCCAACCATCGAGCCGACCGGACCTGTAGCCGCGCCAACGACCAGAGTTTCCCCGGCCTTCGGCTTGCCGATCTCGTTGAAGCCGTACCAGCCGGTAAAACCCGGCATGCCCAGCACGCCGAGCGAGGTCGAAACCGGTGCAACGCCGGCATCGATCTTTCTCAGCTCATTGGCCGCAACCACGCCATGGCTGCCCCAGCCGAACATGCCCATGGCGATGTCGCCGGGTTTGAAACGCGAGGAACGGCTTTCGAGGACTTCACCGACCGCTCCGCCACCCATCTGTTCATCGATCGCCACCGGTGTCGAATAGGATTTGGCGTCATCCATCCGCCCGCGCATATAGGGGTCAAGCGACATGTAGAGAACCCGCAACAGCACTTCGCCCTCGCCGGGCGACGGCATCGCCACGGTCTCGAGACGAAAATTCTCCGGGGTTGGCTGGCCTTCGGGGCGCTTGGCAAGCACGATCCGCTGCATTTGGTCAGGCATGATGTGTTCCTTTCAGGGGCGGCTCAGGCGATGGTGACGCCGCCATCGGCGACGATGACTTGTCCGGTGATGAAGCTGGCGGCTGGAGACGCAAGGAATGCGGCAACCGGGCCGATTTCCTCGGGCAGGCCGATCCGCCTCAGCGGCGTGGTCCGGGTCCGCTTCTTCAGATTGTCCTCGTCCTCCCACAGGGCGCGGGCGAAATCGGTTTTCACCAGGCCCGGCGCGATGCAGTTGATGCGGACATTGTCGGGGCCGTGTTCAACAGCCAGATTGCGCGCCAGGGCGAAATCTGCCGCTTTGGAAATGCCATAGCCGCCGATCACCGAATTGCCCTGGATGCCTGCAATCGAGGAGATGATGACGATGACGCCGCCCCCCTTTTGCTTCATCGCCGGGATCACCCGGTTGCAGAGCCAGAGGTTGCTTTTGACGTTCGAGCCCATGATCTTGTCGAAGGCTTCGTCCGACAGCTCCGCCAGCGGTCCATAGGCCGGATTGACGGCTGCATTGCAGACCAGGATATCCGGCGCGCCGTAGAGCTTTTCCGTGCTGGCGATCAGCCCTTCGACCTCGTTTTTCCGCGAGATGTTGCAGGCGACAACGGCCGCGTCGCCGCCTTCCGCACGGATCGCTTGCGCCACCGGTTCACAGGCTTCCGCCGTGCGGCTGGAGATGACGACTCTGGCCCCGAGCCGCGCCATGGTTTCCGCCGTCGCCCGGCCGATGCCGCGGCTTGACCCGGTGATGACGGCGACCTTGTCCTCAAGCGAGAATGGCATTGATGCGTCCATGGCGCGGTGTCCTCCCTGTTGCCGTGGCTCGATCTTTCAGCTGTCTTCGCGGATCAGGCCATCGAGTTGCGCAAGCCGTTTCAGGTGATGATTGGCGTCCCCGAAAAGGATGTCGAGCATGGTGGTGCGCTTGAAGTAATGACCGATGGCATACTCCATGGTCATGCCGACGCCGCCATGCAGCTGCACCGCCTCGCGGCCGATGACCTTGGCCGATTCGCCGATCTGCGCTTTGGCAGCCGATACGGCCCTGGCCCGTTCCACCGCGTCGTCGCCGGTCGCCAGCATGCTGGCATACATCGTCATCGAGCGGGACTGTTCGAGTTCGACGAACATGTCGACCGCGCGGTGCTGCAATGCCTGGAACGAGCCGATGGTGGTGCCGAACTGGCTGCGGGTCTTGAGATACTCAAGCGTCAGCTCGTGCATCTTTTCGAAGCAGCCAACAGCCTCGGCGCAGAGCGCGGCGATTGCTTCGTCGGCCACCCGCGAGATCACCGGCCAGGCTTCGCCCTCGCTGCCGATCAGCGCATCGGGCCCGACCTTGACTGACTGCAACGCGATCTCGGCGGCGCGCAGCCCGTCCTGTGTCGGGTAGCCGTTGCGTGTCACGCCCTCGGCATCTGCGTCGATGATGAAAAGCGAAATACCGTCTTCATCGCGCGCGTTTCCGGCTGTCCGGGCGGATACGATCAGCTTGTCTGCGCTGTCACCATGCAGCACCAGTGCCTTCTTGCCGTTGATCACCCAGCCGTCGCCGTCTTTCGTGGCGGTCGTCTCGACATCATAGAGATCATAGCGGCCCTGCGGTTCGGCGCAGGCAAAAGCCATCTTGAGCGAACCTTCGGCCATTGCCGGGATGAGAGCGGCTTTCTGATCGGCATTTCCCGCATGGCGAAGCACACCGCCGGCAAGGATGATGCTGGCAAAGAACGGCTCCAGGATCAGCGCCCCGCCGAACGCCTCCATCACGATCATGGTCTCGGTGGCGCCGCCGCCGATGCCGCCGTCTTCCTCTGCAAAGGGCAGGGCCAGCAGGCCGAGTTCGGCATACTGGTTCCACATCTTGTCGCTGTAACCGGCTTCGCCGGTACCATGCTTGCTGCGTGCTTCGAAACCGTACTGGTCCTTGAGCAGCCGCTCCACGCTGTCCTTGAGCATGGTCTGTTCTTCGGAAAGGTCAAAATCCATCTTGTGTTCTCCCGACTTGCCGGCGGCACCGGCGTCGAATTGAGGGCGCCGCTGCGGGCCCCGAATGCTGTTGTCTGCTAGAGGCCGAGAATGGCCTTGGCGATGATGTTCTTCTGGATCTCGTTGGACCCACCGTAGATCGAGACCTTGCGGGTGTTGAAATACGCCGGCGCGATCGTCGAGGCCCAGTCCGGGCCGATATCCGGCTCGTTGCGGCCATCGATCGCCTCTTCCGGCTGGTAGGGCATGGCGTAGGGACCGACCACATCCATCAGCAGCTCGGTGGTTGCCTGCTGGATCTCCGAACCCTTGATCTTCAGGATCGAACTGGCCGGGTCCTGCGTACCCTTTTCGCGCTTCGCCTCGCCGGCAAGAACGCGCAGCTGGGTCATCTCGAGCGCCTTCAGGCGAACCTCGACTGCGGCCACCTTCTCGCGGAATTCGGGCTGATCGATCATGCGCTCGCCGCCGACACGCTGCAGCGCCGCCAGCTCCTTGATCCGGCGGATACGCTCTTTCGAGACGCCGACGCGGGCAATGTTGACGCGCTCGTTGCCGAGCAGGAACTTGGCATAGTTCCAGCCCTTGTTCTCTTCTCCGACCAGGTTTTCGACCGGAACCCGGACATCGTCGAAGAACACCTCGTTGACCTCTTTGCCGCCATCGATGGTCTGGATCGGGCGCACGGTGATGCCGGGGGTCTTCATGTCGATCAGCAGGAACGAGATGCCGGCCTGCTTGCGGGCATCCGGATCGGTGCGCACCAGGCAGAAGATCCAGTCAGCATGCTGGGCCAGCGTGGTCCAGGTCTTCTGGCCATTGACGACATAGTGATCGCCGTCACGCACGGCGCGGGTTTTCAGCGACGCAAGGTCGGAGCCCGAACCTGGTTCCGAGAAGCCCTGGCACCACCAGTCTTCCAGCGTCGCGATCCGCGGCAGGAAGCGGCTCTTCTGCGCCTCGTTGCCGAAGGTGTAGATCACCGGGCCGACCATGTTGACGCCGAAAGCCAGCGGCGCTGGCGCCGGGGCCTGGCTCATCTCCTCGAGATAGATGTACTGCTTGACCGGGCTCCAGCCGGTGCCGCCGTGCTCGACCGGCCAGTGCGGTACGGCCCATCCCTTGTCGTGCAGGATCCGGGTCCAGGTGACCAGTTCTTCCTTGCTGGTGTGGCGTCCGGCGACAATGTTGTCACGAATGCTTGCAGGAAGCGCCTGCCGGAAAAAGCTGCGGACCTCGTCGCGGAACGCCAGCTCGTCTTCTGTAAATCTCAAGTCCATGGCTCGGCTCCTCAAAAAATCTCGAAAAGGCCGGCAGCACCCATGCCGCCGCCAACACACATTGTCACGACGCCGTACTTAGCGCCGCGCCGCTTGCCTTCAATCAGCACATGGCCCGAGAGCCGTGCGCCGGTCATGCCATAGGGATGGCCCACCGAAATGCCGCCGCCATTGACGTTCAGCTTCTCCGGATCGATGCCCAGCTTGTCGCGGCAATAGATGACCTGCACCGCGAATGCCTCGTTGAGCTCCCACAGCCCGATGTCATCGATCTTCAGACCGGCGCGCTCCAGCAGACGCGGAATGGCGAAAACCGGGCCGATGCCCATCTCGTCGGGCTCTGTGCCTGCAACAACAAAGCCGCGCAGCGCGCCCATTGCCTCAAGGCCCTTCTGCTCGGCGAGCTTGGCATTCATCACCACGCAGGCCGACGCGCCATCGGACAGCTGGCTGGCATTGCCGGCGGTGATCAGCGCGCCTTCGCCGCGCACCGGCGTCAGGCCGGCGAGGCCTTCCAGCGTGGTCTGCGGCCGCGGACCTTCGTCGGCCTTGATCGTCACTTCCTTGTAGGAGACCTCTTTTGTCGCCTTGTCCATCACCGCCATGGTTGTGGTGATCGGCACGATTTCCGCGTCGAAGCGGCCTGCTTCCATGGCCGCGGCGGTGCGCCGCTGGCTTTCCAGCGCGTAGAGATCCTGGGCTTCCCGGCTGATGCCGTAGCGCTTGCCGACGGTTTCGGCCGTGTCGATCATCGGCATGTAGATGTCAGGCTTGTGCTGCATCAGCCAGCGGTCCTGGCGGTGAAACGCATTCATGTGCTCGTTCTGCACCAGGCTGACCGATTCAAGGCCGCCGCCGATGGCGACCGGCACGCCGTCGAGCTGGATCGAGCGTGAGGCAACGGCAATCGCCTGCAGGCCCGAGGAGCATTGCCGGTCAATGGTGGCGCCGGCGACGCTCACCGGCAGGCCTGCACGCACCAGAGCCTGGCGGGCGACGTTGCCTCCCGTCGTCCCCTGCTGCAAGGCGCAGCCCATGATCACGTCTTCGACTTCGCCCGGTTCGATGCCGGCCCGCTCGACAGCGTGCTTGATCGCGTGGGCGCCGAGTGTCGCGCCGTCGGTGTCGTTCAGCCCGCCCCGGAAGGCCTTGCCGATCGGAGTGCGTGCGGTTGAAACAATGACTGCATCCTGCATTGCATTATCCTTCATTCTGTCTGGTGTTGGCCGTCACTGGGCGGCTGCGGGTTTGCTTTTCTCCATGTCGCGCAGTTCCTTGCGCGACAGTTTGCCGACGGATGTCTTGGGAAGCTCGTCTCTGAATTCCAGTGCTGCGGGCAATTCGTGACGCCCGATCCGGTCTTCCAGAAAGGCGACCAGCTCCTCGAGCGTGAACGGTTCCGCGCCGGATTTCAGCGTGACAAAGGCTTTCGCCGCTTCGCCCCGGTATTCGTCCGCCACCCCGAGCACGATGCACTCGGCGACCGCCGGATGCTCGTAGATCGCCTGCTCGATCATCTGCGGGTAGACGTTGAAGCCGCCGGACAGGATCATGTCCTTCTTGCGGTCGACAATGTAGAAATAGCCGTCTTCGGCCATGTAACCGACGTCGCCGGTGAGGAAGAACCCGTCGGCAAAGGCTGCCTCGTTTTCCTCCGGCTTGTTCCAGTACCCGGCCGTGACGTTCTTGCCGCGAATGCGCAATTCACCGACTTCGCCGGCGGGAAGCACCTTGTGCGGATCGTCCAGCGAAACGATCTGCAGCTCGACGCCGGGCAGCGGCATGCCGATGGATCCGGGCTTGGGCTCGCCGAAGGGCAGAAGATTGGTTCCCGCAGGCGATGTTTCGGTCATGCCCCAGCCGCCCGCAAGGCGCTGGCCGGTCAGTCCCTCGAAGCGTTGTCCGACTTCGACGGGCAGGGGCGCGCCACCCGACGAGCAGCGCTTGAGCGACGAAAGGTCGGTGTTCATCAGCTCGGGATGGTTGGCAAGCGCGATCCACATTGTCGGCACGCCCGGGAAGGTGGTGATCCGCTTCGACTGGATGTCGCTGAGCACCTTTGTCGGGTCGAACCGCGTGTGCAAGACGATTTGGCCACGCCGCTTGATGCACAGCAACAGGATTGTTGTCAGCGCATAGATGTGAAACAGCGGCAGCACGCAGAGAACCTTTTCCCGCGAACCTGCGCTGCCGTAAAGCGCCTCGAACCAGACGTCGTAACTCGCCACCGAGGCGGTCAGATTGGTGTGAGTCAGCATCGCGCCCTTGGCGGGGCCGGTGGTGCCGCCGGTATATTGCAACAGCGCGATATCGCCCTCGTGGATCTCGGGCCAGGCCGATGGAGCGGCTGCGCCGGCGCAAAATGCATCGAGCCTGATCACGTCGTCCCGCTCGGGAATGGCTTCGCGCGTCGGAATGTCGCCACCGAAGCGGGCATCGTCGCCGACAATGACGCGATCGGCCAGACCGGCTTCCATCAGCTTGATGGCGCCCTCGAGCATTCCGGCGAGATTGGTGGTGACGATGGTGCGGGCGCCTGAATCGGTGAGCTTGTGCGCCAGTTCCCGCGGGGCATCGAGCGGCGACATGTGCGCAAGCCGTGCCCCGGCCTTCAAGGCGCCGAAAAACGCGATCGGGTGGTAGGGCGTGTTGGGCAGAAACAGGGCGACCGTCTGGTCCTTGGCGAGGCCCGCCGCCATCAGAGCCGCGGCGAATAGTTCCGCCTCGTCCCGCAGCCCTGCATAGCTGATCGACCAGTCACGGAATTCGAGCACGGTCTGATCCGGGCAATCGGCAACGGCCTCGTCCAGCAGTGCCGGAAGAGTCCCCGTCATGATCGGGGAATCCCATTTCATGTTGTCCGGGTAGGACTTCTCCCAGGCATGTCGACCGGAAGTCATGCCTCAGCGTCCTTGTCCGCCATCGCCGCCGCCAGTGTCTGGCCCGACTCTGCCGCCTTGCGCAGGAGCGCTGCCGGCTCGAACACCGGATTGCCGGTCTTGCCGTGCCAGTATTCCAGCCGGTCGACAATGTGGGCGAGACCTGCCTGTTCGGCCCAGAACATCGGGCCGCCCTTGCCGACGGGAAACGCGTAGCCATTGATCCAGACGATGTCGATGTCGGAAGGCCTCAGCGCAATGCCTTCTTCCAGAATCCGGGCACCCTCGTTGATCATCGGATAGATCGTGCGTTCGATGATCTCGGTCGTGTCGATGGTGCGGCGGTTGACGCCCACTTCCTTGGCTTTCTCCTCGATCAGCGCATCGACCCACGGATCCGGCTTGCCGTCGCGCGGCCCGTCTTCGTAGCTGTAAAAGCCCTTGCCGGTCTTCTGGCCGAAGCGGCCTTCCTCGCACAGGGCATCAAAGATCACCGCCGTCTGGCCAAGCGATTTGCGGTTGCGCCAGCCGATATCGAGACCGGCAAGATCGCCCATCGCGAAGGGGCCCATAGAGAAACCGAAATCCAGAAATGCCTTGTCGACGTCGGACGGCGAGGCGCCCTCGAGCAGCAGCGGCTCGTTTTCCGACGAGCGCGCCGACAACATGCGGTTGCCGACAAAGCCGTGGCAGACGCCGACAACGACCGGCACCTTGCCAATCTGTTTGCCCAGCGCCAGCGCAGTGGCAATCACGTCCGGCGCGGTTTCCTTGCCGCGGACGATTTCAAGCAGTTTCATCACATTGGCAGGCGAGAAGAAATGCATGCCCAGGACGTCAGCAGGCCGCTTGGTCATCTGGGCGATCGCATCAACATCCAGATAGGAGGTGTTGCTGGCCAGGATCGCACCGGGCTTCATGATTTCGTCGAGCTTGCCGAAGACATCCTTCTTGACCGACATTTCCTCGAACACGGCCTCGATGACCAGGTCGCAATCGGCAATGTCTTCGTAGTTTGTCGTCGTGCTCAGCCGTCCGAGCCTCTCGTCGCGCACCTCTTGCGAAATCGAGCCGCGCTTGACCGAGGTGTCATAGTTGCGGGTGATCACCGCCATGCCGCGATCGATCGCTTCCTGGCTCATTTCCAGGATGGTGACCGGGATGCCGCCATTGGCCAGCGCCATGGCGATGCCGCCGCCCATGGTGCCGGCACCGATGACAGCAGCCTTCTTTACCGCACGCGGGCGCACGTCCTTGCCGATGCCGGGCACCTTGTTGGCCTCGCGCTCGGCAAAGAACAGGTGCCGCTGCGATTTCGACTGCTCGCCATTCATCAGCTCGATGAAGATTTCGCGTTCCTTGGCAAGCGCCTCGTCAAACGGCGTGTCGAATGCCATCCGAACCGCGCGCACGCAGGCATGCGGCGCGTCCAGGCCTCTTGCTTTCTTGGTCAGCTTGGCGGCGTGTGCATCAAACGCCGAGGGATCCTGGCGCGCCGCTTCCAGCTTGTCTTCGCGATCCCGCAGCGCCGACGGCATGTCGCCGGCGGCAAGATCCCGCGCGAAGGCCTTGGCGTCTTCGACAAGGTCGTTTTCCGAAATACGATCCAGAATGCCGACCTTCAGGGCTTTCTGTGCGGAAACAGGATTGCCCGGAACGATCACATCAAGAGCGGCTTCCGGGCCGATCAGGCGGGGCAGCCGCTGTGTGCCGCCCGCACCCGGGATGAGGCCGAGCTTGACCTCGGGCAGGGCGAGCTTGGCGTCCGCCGTGGCAATCCGTCCATGGCAGGAGAGCGATACTTCCAGCCCGCCGCCAAAGGCAAACCCGTGAATGGCAGCGACCACCGGCTTGCTCATGGTTTCGCAGCGGGTGTTGACGTCCGGCAGCGACGGCTCGCGCGGCGTCTTGCCGAATTCGGTGATGTCGGCGCCGCCGCTGAAGGTCCGGCCACCGCCGGTCAGAACCACGCTGGTGATGGCGGAATCGGCTTCGGCCCGATCCATGGCGTCGATGACGCCGCGCCTGACATCGAATCCGAAGGCGTTGACCGGTGGGTTGTTGATCGTGATGACGGCAACAGTTCCGTCCACCTCGTAATTTGCATCACCTGCCATGTTCTTCTCCCAGAAATAAGTTCACTTGTCCGCTCGTTCTGCGAACGAACGGAGACAATCGGTAAGGGCTGCGTTGAATGCATCCGCGGCTTCGTATTGAACCCAGTGCCCGGCATCTTCAATCAGCTTGAAGCATGCATCCGGGTCGCGTGCGGCGAGCCAGGCCCGCCGCTCGTCGAAATAGGGGACCGCGAGCTGGTCGCGCTCGCCCCAGATCGCTGCCAGCGGGATCCGGGTCGCATCGAGATTTGCGGTCAGCGGTTTTGTCCGTGCCGTCGGGCGCGTATCATGACGCGAGCGCTCTGCATTGGATTGCTGGATCAGGATGGCCGTTTCATCGATCCGGCCCGGGTCGGCGATCATGATGGCCAGCAGGTTGTCGCGGTGCCGGGCGCGGCGTTGCTCGGTGTCGGAAATGCGCCGCCAGCTCGACAGGTTGACGTCGTTGCGTCGGGCTTCGAAGCCCACACCGCCGACGATGACGAAACCGTCGATCCGCGGCGCGAGCAGGCGCGCGAGAAAACTGCCGATTATCCCGCCATAGGAAAACCCGACGAGGTGAAACCGTTGGGTTCCGACCAGCCGGTCGATCCCCGCAGCCAGAATGCGCGCCATCCGGTGCGGCTCGGCATCGCGATTGCAGTCAGCCGAGTCGCCAAAGCCCGGAAGGTCTGGCACTATCACCCGGTAATTCTGTGCAAAGAAGCGAATCTGGCGGAAGAAATGGCTCCATGAGCCGGCGCCGCCATGCAGCATCACCAGCGCCGGGCCCGTGCCCCACTCGCGCCAGACTGCAAAGCCTTCCTCGGTGGCCACCTCAGTCCGCCGGGCTTCGCGGTTCAGCTCCGCCACCGGGGCGAAAGCGGCATGGTTCGACCACTCCGGCGAGCTCCCGTGAGGGGCGCTGTCGAGCATTTCGTGCACGGAAGTGGTCTCCTCCAAAGTCCGCAAAAAACCTCCCAGTTCCGCATTGCGAAATTCAATTTTATTATTTGACCTCTCTGCTAGAATGTGATGGATTGTTTGTCAATAAAGGGAGGAGCGGCTGCATGACAGCCAATGCACGTGGCGACGTCTATGGCGTTGCTGCCGACAGATTGGGCTATGCTCATGATGGCGACCGCAAGTTTGTGACTGCGCTCGCGCGGGGACTTGAGGTTCTGCGCTGCTTCCATCCGCGTGACGGGTTTCTGAGCAATCAGGAGATCGCTGAACGTACCAACCTGCCCAAGCCGACGGTCACCCGCCTTACCTATACATTGTGCCAGCTTGGCTATCTCATGCAGATCCCCAGGCTTGGCAAATACCAGCTTGCACCCGGCACCATCACGCTCGGCTACGCAGCGCTTGCCAATCTCGGCATCCGCCATGTCGCCCGCGAATTCATGGACCAGGCAGCCGAGGCACTGGCGGCCCCGGTCGCGCTGGGAGTGCTCGATCGCAGCAAGGCGCTTTATGTCGGCATCTCGCGCGGCTCCGCGACATTCACGGTTCAGCTCGAAATTGGCTCCCGCATTCCATTGGTCGAAACCGCCATGGGCCAGGCCTTGCTCGTCAGTCTGCCCGAGGCCGAGCGCGAGGAACATCTGGCGCTCGCCGTCGACAAGCACCCTGAAAAAGGCATGCTGCTGCGCAAGACCATGGACAGGGCCGTTGCCGACTACGAGCAATATGGCTTCGTGGTCTCCACCGGTGAATGGCGGCCCGACATCTTTGCTGCCGGAGCTCCGCTTGTCGCAGCCGACGGGTCGGGAACCTACGCCTTCAATTGCGGCGCGCCGCCACACCACTTTCCGCCCGAGCGCCTCTACAACGAAGTCGGACCGGTGATGGCATCGCTCGTCCGTGTCGTCGATGACGCCCTGAATGGAAGACGGCCACACAGGCCGGATGAGACCTGGATGTCCCCATCAAAAACCGGAGGGACATACAACAGACCGGAGCATGGAGGACCCTGATGCAAGCGAACACCACCAGCGCACCACCCCAACTTGCCGTACACGACGTGATCGTGCGTTTTGGAGGCATCGTAGCGCTGGATGGCATAGCCTTCGAGTTGCACAAGGGGCAGATCCTGGGACTTATCGGTCCCAACGGGGCCGGCAAGACCACCCTCTTCAACTGTCTCAGCCGGCTTTACACGCCAGCATCCGGCGACATCCTCTACGACGGGACTTCCGTTCTTTCCAAGCGCCCCCATGAAATGCCTGCAGTGGGCATCGGACGCTCCTTCCAGAATGTGGCGCTGTTCCAGCGCATGACGGTGCGCGACAACATCCGCGTCGGCGCCCATGCCGCCAGCCGCAGTGACTTTTTCTCCGATGCTCTTCATCTGCCCTGGGTCAGGCGTCAGGAAGCCGAGGTCGATGCGACCGTCAGCGAACTGATCGATTATCTCGATCTTGGCGATGTCGCCGATCTGCCGGTGGACGGGTTGCCCTTCGGCACCCGCAAACGGGTCGAGATCGCCCGCGCCCTGGCGGCCAAGCCGGGAGTTCTGCTGCTTGACGAGCCGGCAGGCGGTCTCAACCACGACGAGGTTGGTGAGCTCGGACGCCTGATCCGGAGCATCCGGGACGACCGCGGTGTCACCGTGCTTCTGGTAGAACACCATATGGGGCTGGTGATGTCGATCTCCGACAAGGTGGTGGTGCTCAGCTTCGGCCGCAAGATCGCCGAAGGCACCCCCGCCGAAGTCCAGCAAAATCCCGACGTGATCGCGGCTTATCTGGGAGGTCCAGCCGAATGAGCATGCTACTTGAAGTTACCGGCCTGCACGCCTCCTATGGCGATTTCCGGGTCCTGCACGGCCTCGATTTCACGGTCGAGAAGGGCGGCATCTCGACGCTGCTCGGCGCCAACGGCGCAGGCAAGACCACGACGCTCAGAGCGCTGTGCGGGATGATCAAGCGCACCGGCACCATCCGCTTCGAAGGCAATGACATCAGCGGCAAGGCGACCGAGGATATTGTCCGTCTCGGCGTCGCGCATGTGCCGGAAGGGCGGGGGACATTCACCGGTCTGACCACGGAAGAAAACCTGCAATGCGGCGCCATGACGCGACGGTCGCGGGCAGAGATCGCGCGTGATCTCGAGCAGGCCTATCACTGGTTTCCACGGTTGCGCGAACGGCGCAACCAGCAGGCGGGCACCCTGTCGGGCGGCGAGCAGCAGATGCTCGCCATCGCCCGCGCGCTGATGCTCAGACCACGGCTGATGCTGCTTGATGAACCGTCCTTTGGCCTGGCACCGCTGATCGTGCAGGAAATGTTTTCGATCCTGCGCAAGGTCAATCAGGAAGAGCAGGTCTCCATGCTGATCGTCGAGCAGAACGCCGGCGTGGTGCTCGAACTTGCCGACAATGCCTTTGTTCTCGAGACCGGGGACATCGTCATGTCCGGCACCGCTGCGGAAGTCCGCGACAACGAAACCATTCGCGCCGCCTATCTCGGCTACTGAGGGAGACACGATGGAGCTTCTGGCACAACAACTCATCACCGGCATTGCAACCGGCGGAATCTATGCCTGCATGGCACTCGCCGTTGTGATGATCTATCAGGCAATTCATCACCTCAACTTCGCCCAGGGCGAAATGGCGATGTTCTCCACCTTCATCGCCTGGCAGATGCTGGCCTGGGGCGTTCCCTACTGGCTGGTGATCCCGCTCACGGTCGCCCTGTCCTTCGTTGGCGGCGTCGCCATCGAACGTCTCGTGATCCGCCCGCTCGGCGATGCGCCGGTCCTCAGCCATATTGTCGTGTTCATCGGCCTGTTCGCCATCATCAACAGTCTGGCCGGCTTCATCTGGGATTTCACTATCAAACCGTTTCCAAGTCCCTTTGGCGAGGGCTCGCAATTTGGTGGCCTGATCAGCAACCACCAGATCGGCATGATCGCGGTCACCATGGCGGTGCTGGTGATGCTGTTCATGTTCTTCCAGTACACCCGCGTCGGTCTTGCGATGCGGGCTGCCGCGGAAAACCCGGCCTCGGCCCGTCTGGTCGGCATCCGGGTTGGCTGGATGATTGCGCTCGGCTGGGGCATGGCCTCGGCGATCGGCGCCATTGCCGGCATCCTGATCGCGCCGATTGTCTTCCTTGAGCCCAACATGATGCTGTCGATCCTGCTTTACGGCTTTGCCGGCGCGGTGCTTGGCGGCCTCACCAGCCCGACCGGCGCCGTCTTCGGCGGGTTCATGGTCGGCATCATCGAAAACCTGGCCGGAACCTACATTCCGGAGATCGGCGGCGAGCTCAAGCTGCCCATCGCGCTGTTCCTCATCGTCACCGTTCTGGTGTTCAAGCCCACCGGCCTGTTCGGCCGCACTGTCATACAGAGGGTCTGAGATATGTCCGTAAACACCACGACCACCGACGGCAGCCAGGCCGCAACAGGCTCCGCTGGTTCAGTCAAGGCTGTCAGCCTGCCCAAACCCGCCGCGGCCAGCAGCAACGCCAAGATCATGCGAACTGCCGGCATCGTGCTGCTCATCATGGGGCTGGCGGCACCCTTCATGGCCGGCAACTTCCTGATCTTCCAGCTGACCATGATGCTGATCTACGGCATTGCCATTCTCGGGCTCAACATCCTGACCGGGATCAACGGGCAATTCTCGCTCGGTCATGGCGCTTTCTACGCTGTGGGCGCCTACACGGCCGCCATCATGATGGACCAGTTCGGTGTCGGCTATCTGTGGACACTGCCTGTCGCCGGAATAATCTGTTTCATCGTAGGCTTCCTGTTCGGCCTGCCGGCGCTCCGGCTTGAAGGCGTCTACCTGGCGCTGGCGACCTTCGCGCTCGCCGTGGTCACGCCGCAGCTGTTCAAGCTGTCGCCATTCGAGCACTGGACCAGCGGTGTCATGGGGATTGTCATCTCCAAGCCGGAAGCCCCCTTCGGGCTGCCGCTCAATCCTGATCAGTGGCTTTATTTCCTGACCCTTGCCATCGGATTGCTGGCCTATGTCTGCGCCCGGAACCTGGTTGCGAGCCGGACCGGGCGTGCGCTGATGGCGATCCGTGACAATCCGATTGCGGCCGGATCGATGGGCGTCAACACGGCGCTTTTCAAATCGCTCGCCTTTGGCGTCAGCGCTCTTTACACCGGCGTGGCCGGCGCGCTCGGTGCCATTGTCGTTCAGTACATTTCGCCTGATTCCTTTACCTTTACACTTTCCGTGGCCCTCGTCGTTGGCCTGGTCGTCGGCGGCGTCGGCTGGCTGCCCGGCGCTCTGTTCGGCGGCGCCTTCATAATGTTTGTGCCAAACATTGCCGAGGAGCTGTCCAAGGGTCTGTCGGGAGCCGTCTATGGCGCCATCATGATCCTCATGATGTACGCCATACCAACAGGGCTGGGAGGCCTGTTGAAGGCAGCGCTGACAGCGTTGTCCAAGAGGAGTAAGACTAGGTAGTGCAACCTTAATGGGAGGAAACCATGCACATGAGACGTAACATACTGAAATATGTAGGGGCGGGGCTTGTTGTAAGTTCCAGCCTGGCATTTGCTTCGATCAGTCAGGCAGCCGACATGCCCGGCGTCACCGATACCGAAATCAAGATTGGCAATATTGCGCCATACAGCGGACCGGCCTCGGCCTATTCGACCATCGCCAAGACGATTTCCGCCTACTTCGACAAGGTCAACGAAGAGGGCGGGATCAACGGCCGCAAGGTCAACTTCCTGTCCTATGATGACGGTTATTCGCCGCCCAAGGCCGTGGAACAGGCGCGCAAGCTGGTGGAGAGCGATGAGGCGCTTCTGATCTTCCAGTCACTCGGAACGCCGTCGAATTCGGCGATCGAGAAATACATGAACATGAAGAAGGTGCCGCAGCTTCTCGTTGCGACAGGAGCCACCAAGTTCGGTGATCCGGAAAACTTCCCCTGGACCATGGGCTGGCAGCCGAACTACCAGAGCGAAGGCATCATCTATGGCCGCTGGATCGCAGCCGAGATGCCCGATGCGAAGATTGCCGTCATGTATCAGAACGACGATTTCGGCAAGGATCTGCTCAATGGCCTGAAGACCGGTCTTGGTGACAAGGCCGACATGGTCATTGCCGAGGCTTCCTACGAGGTTGCCGAGCCGGTGGTGGATTCGCAGGTCGTCAAGCTCAAGGCGTCCGGCGCCGATGTCTTCATCAGCTTCTCGACCCCGAAATTCGCCGCTCAGGGCATCAAGAAGGCCCACGAGATCGGCTGGGACGCGACCCAGATCGTCGCCAACGTCTCCAACTCGGTCGGCGCGGTTCTCACGCCTGCGGGTCTCGAAGCCTCGGAAGGTCTGATTTCGACCGCCTATCTCAAGGACATGCAGGATCCGCAGTGGGCGGATGACCAGGGCGTCAAGGACTGGAACGCCTTCATGGACAAGTACTATGCGGACGGCGACAAGCTTTCGAGCTTCACCACCTACGGCTATTCGGTGGCGCAGACCATGGTCCACATCCTCGAGCAGGCCGGTGATGATCTGACACGCGAAAACGTGCTCAAGCAGGCCGCCAGCATGAAGGACGTGACCCTTCCGCTGTTCCTGCCCGGCATGTCGATGAACACGTCGGACACCGACTACTTCCCGATCGAACAGATGCAGCTGATGAAGTTCAACGGCGAGCGTTGGGAAAACTTCGGCGAGATCATCTCGGGTGAAGTCGGCGGCAACTAAGGCCTGCCGTACAATCAGAACCCAAGCGCCGGGCACCATGTGGTGTCCGGCGTTTTACGTTCGCCAACCAGTGGCGAAGCGGTCAAACAGCGTCACCACGTCGACGCTGGGATATCAGATATCGAGCCCGGTATTTGAGAACTTCTGACTATGCGAACTTTCCGAGTGCCAGGATGCGTCTTTCTGACCACACGATGCTCTAGCTGCAGGCGCGCCTGATAGCTTCTCGCCACGTGTCGCGCAGCGCGGTCGCGGCTTTCGCGTCCATCCAGGGTTCATAACGGTTGCTGCGGGTGTCGGGGCGCCATTCCGCGCCGAGAGCACGGAACGCCATGGCAGCTGCGCCAAGGGCGCTGACTTCCTCGACCACGGCACTTTCGACCGGACGCTGCAGCAGATCCGATTGCAGCTGCATCAGGAATGCATTGGAGGAGGCGCCGCCATCGGTCCTGAGCCCGACCAAACGTTCGCCGACATCCGCCTGCATCGCCTCGAACACATCGGCAATCTGCATCGCGATGGCTTCGAATGTCGCCCGCGCCAGATGCGCCGGGGTGGTGCCGTGGGTCATTCCGGCAATGGTGCCGGTGGCGTGATCGTTCCAGTGCGGTGCGCCAAGCCCGGACAGGGCAGGGACGAAGGTGACGCCCTCGGCGCTGTCCACGGTTTGCGCCAGATCCGACAGCTTGCCAGCATCACCGACCCCCAGAAGACCGGCAACAAAGGCGGCGGCTTGCGCCGAGACCAGGATATTGCCCTCAAGCGCATAGGCTGTACCGGATCTGTCCGTCCAGGCAATAGTGCCCGACAGGCCGTGGCTGGAAGCCACGCGCTGCGGGGTCAATGTCATCAGCGAGGAGCCGGTGCCGTAGGTTGCCTTCACCGTGCCCGGGCGGCGGACACCGTGGCCGTAAAGTGCGGCGTGGCTGTCGCCCAGCATCGCCATGATCGGGATGCCCGATGGCAGGCTGGTCGCCCCGGCTGCGGTTTCGCCAAAGCGGCTGTCAGACGTAAGCGGGGTCGGCAGGCAGGCGGTGGGTGTTCCGAAAATCTCTGAAAGCTCGTCGCTCCACTGAAGTAGTTCGGTGTCGAACAATTGCGTGCGCGATGCGTTGGAATGATCGGTGGCAAACGACGCGCCCGCCGTCAGCTTCCACAACAGCCAGCTGTCCACGGTGCCCGCCCGAAGCCGGCCCTGGTCAAGCAGCCTCATAGCCTCTGGCCGGTTTTTCAGGATCCAGCCGAGTTTCGACGCCGGGAACATCGGGTTGATCCCGAGCCCGGTTGCTGCCTCCACGGTGTCGTTGTGACCCGCCGCAATCAGAGCCGCGCATTCGGGCGCGGTGCGCCGGCATTGCCATAGGATGGCGGGCCCAACCGGCTCGCCGGTCTCCACATCCCACGCCACGATGGTCTCGCGCTGGTTCGAGATGGCGATCGCGTCGATGCTGCGCCCGGGCAGCTGACCCGCAACGGCGTCGATGACGGTGCGCGTGTCGTCCCAGATTCCGGTGGCTGACTGCTCGGCCCAGCCGGGATGCGGGTAGTCCGTGCTCGACGGGGCCGACGCGTGCGCATGGATCTGTCCGGTCTCGTCGACAATCAGCGCCTTGGTGTTTGTCGTTCCCTGGTCGATCGCCAGTACCAGCATCAATCAGGCCCCTTTACGGCGCACGGCGATCCGAGCTGCGCTGACGATACCCTCGCGGCTCAGGCCGAACTCTTCGAACAGGCTGGCAATCGAACCGGTCGGCATGAAGCCGGGGAACCCGACCCGCTGCACCGGCACTGGATAGGTTGCGGAAGTGCATTCCGCCACGGCGCCACCGAGCCCGCCGCGATCCAGCGCTTCCTCGACCGTGACGATTGCGCCGGTTTCGCGGGCGGCTGCGATCACTGCATTTGTGTCGAGCGGCGTGATCGTGTGCATGTTGAGCACGCGCGCCGACACGCTTTCCTCGGCCAGTGCTTCGGCCGCTTCCAGGGCAAGATGAACCGTGGTGCCGTTGGCGATGATGGTCACATCGCTGCCCGCGCGCTGCAGTTCCGCCTTGCCCGGCGTGAAAGTGCGGCCGGGCAGGTCGAGGGTCGGCACCTTCATCCGTGACAGACGCAGATAGACCGGGCCATCGTGCGCCGCGGCCCACTTGACCGCTTCGGCGGTTTCCCAGGCATCGCACGGCGCAATCAGCGTGATCGGGCCGAGCGCCCTGATCCAGGCAAAATCCTCGATCGAGTGGTGCGTCGCCCCCAGTTCGCCATAGGCGATACCGGAGGATTGTCCGACCAGCTTGACGTTGAAGCCGGCATAGGCGACGTCCGCCTTGATCTGTTCCAGCGCCCGCGCGCTCAGAAAACACGAGGCGGCGGAGACGAACGGAATGCGTCCGCCATTGGCAAGGCCCGCGGCGACGCCAACCATGTTCTGCTCGGCGATACCGACATTGATCGTACGGTCCGGGAACTTTGTCTGAAACCCGCCGAGATTGGACGAGCCGACGGAATCATTGACCACGACGACGATGCGCTCGTCCGTCGCGGCGAGACCTTCCAGGGTTTCGGCCCAGGCCTTGCGGCAATCGAGACCGGGGGCGGGGGTGGGTTGAGTGACGGCCATCAGACCAGTTCCTTCATTGCTTGCGCGAATTGCTCCGCATTGGGCACGCCATGGTGCCATTTTGCCTGATCTTCCATGAACGACACACCTTTACCCTTCACCGTGTTGGCGATCACGCAGAGCGGCTTGTCGCGGGTGCCCAAAGGGGCGCCAAGCGTATCGAGCAGCTGTGCGTAGTCATGGCCGTCAATCTCGACGACATCCCAGCCAAAGGCGCGGTATTTTTTATCCAGCGGATCGAGCCCGTTGGTCACTTCCGTCCGTGCACCCTGTTGCAGCCGGTTGCGGTCGACGATCAGCGTCAGGTTCTTCAGCTTTCGGTGACCCGCGGTCATGGCTGCTTCCCAGTTCGAGCCTTCCTGCTGTTCGCCGTCACCGGTCAGCACAAAGGTCCGGTAGTCCGCGCCGCTGATCTGGCCGGCAATGGCGATGCCGACAGCCACCGGGAAACCATGGCCGAGTGGCCCGGTATTGGTTTCGACACCGGGCAGATATTGCCGGTTCGGATGGCCATTGAGCTTGGAATGGTGTCCCATATAGGTGTCGAGCCAGTCCTGCGGGAAATAACCTGCCGCGCACAAAGCCGTATAGAGCGCGCCGGTGGCATGGCCCTTGGACATCACGAAACGGTCCCGCTCGGCCCAGTCCGGCCGCGCCGGATCGTAGCGCAGCACGCCGAAATAGAGCGTCGCCAGCACATCGATCGCGGAAAAATCGCCGCCCAGGTGACCAAGCTGCTTGGCATAGACCATCTTCATGGCCTGCTGCCGCATCCACAGCGCCTTGTCACGGATCAGGGCGTCAGAATTGTCGGTTTTCAGTGCGTGGGTCATACGCCTGTCTCACTTGCGGTTCGGGAAGAAAAGTTCCGGCTCGGGCGTGCCGTTATGGTGATAGGCAGGCCAGCCGAGATAGCGGGTGATGGCTTCGTTGATGACCTCGGCATAATGCCCCCGCACCATGGCGACGTGGTGCTCAAAACCGTTCTGGGTGACGAAGCGCATCAATTCGCGCAGCCGTTTGACCCGGGTGACGGCGATGCCGCCGTCCATGCCGAAGGGATCGTCGGTAAATTCGCCTTCGCCGAGATAAGCCTTGAGCATGCCGTTGCGGTCGTCCGAGGAGAGCCGGAAATAGGTCATGTCACCGGCCTGCACCTTGCCCTTGACGGCGCCAAAACACTTCTCGCGGCCGATGACTTCGCCGAGCACATCGAGTTCGCCGATTTCCGGTGTGGTGCCGAGGAACGATTTGGGAAAATTGCCGCAATGGGTGCAGACGCATTTGTCGACATGATCGGCGTAATTGTTGTTCCAGTCGAGAATCGCGGCCGGTGCGCTGGACGCCAACGTCAACGCGTACATCGACACCGCTCCCATCACGTCAACCTCGCAAGCCGATGGTGCAAGGTCCTCGCCCATCATCGACATGGTCAGGCAGGTTGCGCAGCCGAAATTGTCCTGCAGCGAGCGCCAGCACTGGATTGCCGAGGCATCGCATTCGTTCTCATCAATCCAGCGATTGACCGCCAGCGTCCACTTCGCTTGTTTGAGCACCTGCTCTTCGCGGATATGTTTGGGAATGCGGCCGTAATTACGTATGCGGTCGAGCCCCGCCACCAGATCCCCGTCCTGGTCCTTGATGGCTTCCGCGGCCCCGATGAGTTCGGACAGGTCGGCGGTTACCACCGTGATCCCGGATTGCTGCAGCAGCTTTTCCGAGAACCGCATGGTCTGGAACGGCGAGGTTCGCGCGCCGATGGCGCCGACGCGCGCGTTCCTAAGGCCATAGACCGTGCGGCAGACGCGGGAGAACCGGTCGAGATCGCCAAGAAATTCATCGCTGTCGATATCGCAGGTGTGGTTGGTTGTTTCCGTGAAAGCAACGCCATATTGCCAGAAATTGTTGGCGACCGAGAGCTTGCCGCAAAACGCGTCGCGGCGGGAATGCACATCCACCTTGTCCAGCTCGTCATTGGAAGCCTGCAGCAGGATCGGCACGTTCAGCTTGGTGCGGTTGATCAGCTCCGCAATGGCGATCTCGTCGCCGAAATTCGGCAGGCAGATCACCAGACCATCGATGCTGTCGCGATGCTTCTTGAAGTGCTCGGCATAGAGCTTGGCGTCCGGGATCGATTGAACGGCACCGTTGTCGGTGGCGTCAACCGGCAGGATGACGGCCTCGATCCCCAGCTTTTCCAGTTGCGCCAGCACCTGCGTGCGTGCATCAATACAGGGAGCCGGACTGAAGAAGGCCCGGCTTCCGATCACGACGCCAAGCGAAATTTTGCGGTTTACAGTCCGTATCATCTGGTCCTCCCGATACCATCATGCCGGCGCGAAAATTACCGGCTAAAAAGACCGGTGACTTTCGTATGTTTGCGAATGTTAGCGAATAGTGCGTTTTGAAGCAAGCATCGATCTCGTCGCGTTTCTCCTTGTCCGCGCGCTTGTGGCTGCTAAGGCGCTAACTTTCTGTATTGCATTGAAAAATAGCGGATAATTCTTGCCTTAAACCCAACGTAGGAAACTGCGAATGATTGCGTTTTGGGGGTGAAAAGCGCAGCAAACGAAAAAAATATTGACAACAACCAAAAATTAATGCCGAATTCCGTTCAGAAATTGCACCCGGAGGGGGTGTGATTTTCCAGGGAGGTTACATCATGCATATCAAGAGACGTTTGCTTATCACCGCTATGGCTTTGGGTGTTTTCTCAGCCACCACCGGAATGGCCGCATCTGCCGCCACAATTGCCATCATCACCCCAAGCCACGACAACCCGTTCTTCAAGGCCGAAGCCGACGGCGCGGAAGCCAAGGCCAAGGAACTGGGCTACGACACCATGGTGCTGGTTCACGATGATGATCCCAACAAGCAGTCCGAGCTGTTCGACACGGTTATTGCAGCCGGCGTCTCTGCCATCATTCTCGACAATGCGGGCGCTGATGCTTCCGTGGCTGCTGTCCAGAAGGCCAAGGACGCGGGCATTCCGTCCTTCCTGATCGACCGCGAAATCACCGCCACCGGCGTTGCCGTTTCGCAGATCGTGTCCAACAACTACCAGGGCGCCCAGCTCGGCGCTGAAGAGTTCGTCAGGCTGATGGGTGAAGAAGGCGAATATGCCGAACTCGTCGGCAAGGAATCCGACACCAATGCCGGTATCCGCAGCCAGGGCTACCACGACGTCATCGACCAGTATCCCGATCTGAAGATGGTCGCCCGTCAGACCGCCAACTGGTCGCAGACCGAAGCCTACACCGTCATGGAATCCATGCTTCAGGCCAATCCCGGCATCAAGGGCGTGATTTCGGGCAACGACACCATGGCCATGGGTGCCCGCGCAGCGCTTGAGGCAGCCGGCAAGAACGACGTCATCGTGGTGGGCTTTGACGGCTCCAACGATGTGCGCGATTCAATCCTGGCCGGTGGCATCAAGGCGACCGTGCTGCAGCCTGCCTATCAGCAGGCTCAGCTGGCTGTCGAACAGGCGGACCAGTACATCAAGACCGGTTCCACCGGGCTGGATGAAAAGCAGCTGATGGATTGCGTGCTGATCAACGGCGACAATGCATCCAAGCTTGAGACATTTGCTCTGTCCAACTAACGGCGCTGCTTAGTCAGCCGGGGCGCGGGCATCCGCGCTCCGGTTTCGGTTTATGCGCCGGCCGGCCGTTGGACCGGATGTGAAATGGCAGCGAGACGGCCAGCCGTGTCCGCTGCTGCATTTCAATTCACACGCCAGAGAGCATCATGATCCGCAAGACACTTCTGGCCCTATGTGCCATCGCCGCCTTCAATCTGTCCGGTTGCAAGCTGGTCAAGAACCTGCCCGAGGACGAAAAGGCGGTCTCTGCCGGCGCCAGTGGCGATGCCGTCCGCACCGAGCAGCGCATTGCCGATACCTTCGAAACAAAGCTCTTGCCCTATGTACGCGACAAGGCGCTCGGCTTCACGGCCTTCAGGACGGCCCTTGCCGGCGGCCTTGATGAAGCCGGAAACATTCACGGTAACCGCGGCTCGGGGCAGGGTGCTGCCTGGAATTTCGCCATTGCGGACGAGGGGGTGATCGTCGCGGCCAAGCTCGACACCCGCGCCAGGGTTGCGGATCTGGATGTGGACGGCGACGGTGCCGCCGACATGACCATCCAGCTTGGCCCGGTGATCCGCGGCAACGCGCTGCGCGATATCGCGCCATTCTACAATTTCGACGATTTTCGCGACCAGATCGAATTTGCCAAGCTCGGACGCGCCCTCAATGACCGTATCTCCGGTGAGGTCGTTCTGCCCGATGGCGACCTGATCGGCCGCACCATGAGGTTCACCGGAGTTGTGCCGCTGAAGAAGGCCGATGAGAAGCTTCTCGTCACCCCGGTGAGCGTGGAAATCAAGCCATGACATTGCCGCAGCAAAACGGCGAAACCCATCCGGTCGGCCTGACCATCCGTGGCGCGACCAAGGTCTATCCCGGCACCGTGGCGCTCAAGGATGTCGACTTCGACATCCGCATGGGTGCGGTCAATGTGCTGGTCGGCGAAAATGGCGCCGGCAAGTCAACACTGATGAAGGTCATCGCCGGCGTCGAGACCCTGACCAGCGGCGAGATCTGCATCAATGGTCAGCCTGTTCATTTCCGCACCAAGGATGACGCCGTGGCCAACGGCATCGGCATCGTGTTTCAGGAACTCAACCTGTTCCCGGACATGAGTGTCAGCGAGAACGTCTTCATGGCCCGCGAACCCGCGCGGTTCGGCATCGACATCGACCATGTCCTGGTCGAAGAGCGCACCCGCGAACTCATGCAGCGGCTGGAACAGGACATTGATCCCAACACCACGCTCGGCCATCTCAGGATCGGGCAGCAACAGGTGGTCGAGATTGCCAAGGCGCTGGCGCAGGACGCCAGGATCCTGATCCTTGATGAGCCGACATCCGCGCTCTCCGCCGCAGAAGTGGAAGTCCTGTTTCGCATCATCGACGAGCTAAAGGCCCAAGGCGTCGGCATCGTCTATATTTCGCACCGGCTTGAAGAGCTGATCCGCGTCGGCGACTACATCACGGTTCTGCGCGATGGCGAGATCACCGGCTCGCGCTCGATGCAAGGTGTGGATATTCCCTGGATCGTCCAGGCCATGATCGGCGAAAAATCCAAGGACTTCTCGGAGTCTCTCGGCCATGAATTCGGCAAGGAAGTTTTCCGCGCCGAAGAGATCGCGTTGCCCAAGATGGGTGGTGGTTTCATGGTCGATCACGTGTCGCTGAGCGTCCGCGCCGGAGAGATTCTCGGCCTCTATGGCCTGATGGGAGCAGGGCGCTCCGAATTCCTCGAATGCATCATGGCACAGCACCCCGAAGCCAGGGGCCGGTTCTTCGTCGACGACAGGGAAATGCGCGAGAAGCATGTCTCCGGCCGCATCGCCCGCGGCATCGCGCTGGTGCCCGAAGACCGCAAGCGCGATGGCCTGGTCCAGATCATGTCGGTGCGCGAGAACATCACCCTGTCATCGCTGTTTCAGTTCACCACGCTGTTTCATCTGAGCCTGCGCAAGGAGGCCGCCAGGGCGGCTGAATTCATCAGGCGGATGACGGTGAAAGTGGCAAGCCCCGACAACCCGATTTCGTCGCTGTCGGGCGGCAATCAGCAGAAGGTCGTCATCGGCAAGGCGCTGATGACCGGGCCGAAAGTCTTGCTGATGGACGAGCCCTCGCGCGGCATCGACATTGGTGCGAAAGCAGAAATCTACCACAAAATGCGGGCGCTGGCCGCCGACGGGATCGGGATCATATTCGTAACCTCCGATCTCGAGGAGGTCCTGGCGCTCTCGGATCGGATTATCGTGATGGCCAATGGCCGTATCAGCGGCGAGTTCGGCAGGGGCGCCAATGCGGCCGAGGTGATCGCCGCAGCCTCTCCGGCCAGGGCGAAAAGCAAGAACAAGGACATGGTATCATGACGTCGACGAGTGACAGCGCCCCGGCGAAACCCGGCTCCAACACAAACTGGCTCCTGCTGTTGCTCAAGGCCCGCACCTTCGTGGCGCTGCTGCTGGTGCTGGCCTTCTTTTCGGTCATGGCGCCGAATTTTCTGAGCACCGCCAACGCCATTCTCGTTTCCAAGCATGTGGCGATCAACGCCTTCCTGGCCATCGGCATGACCTTCGTCATCATTACCGGCGGCATCGACCTGTCGGTCGGTTCGGTGGTCGGGCTGACCAGCATGATCGCCGGCTGGCTGGTGCTTAACGGCATCGATGTGGGAATGGGCTGGACGCTCTATTTCAACACCTTCGAGATCGCGGCAATTGTCTGCCTGGCAGGGATAACCGTCGGTTGGATCAACGGCATATTGATAACCAGGCTCAATGTCGCGCCGTTCATAGCGACGCTCGGTATGCTCTATGTCGCGCGCGGCGCCGCACTGCTGTTTTCCGGCGGGCGCACCTTCCCCAACCTCAACGGCAATCCGGAATATGGCTCCGACACGTTCCCGCTGATCGGCACCGGGACCTTTCTCGGCCTGCCGGTGATGATCTGGATGCTGATCGTGGTGGCGCTCGGCGCGGCCTATATCGCCAGCAGAACCCCGCTCGGACGCCACATCTACGCCACCGGCGGCAACGAGCGCGGCGCAGCACTTTCGGGTGTCCGGGTCCGCCGGGTGAAGATGTTTGTCTACATGTTCGCCGGTCTGATGGCAGCGATCGTGGGTCTCATCATCGCCTCGCAACTTCGTGCCGCGCATCCGGCAACCGGCGAATTCTTCGAGCTCAACGCCATCGCAGCAGCGGTGCTGGGCGGCACCTCGATGTCGGGCGGCCGCGGCCGCATTGCCGGCACCATCATCGGCGCATTTGTCATCGGCATTCTGTCTGACGGGCTGATCATGATGGGCGTCTCTTCCTTCTGGCAGATGGTGGTCAAGGGCCTGGTCATTATCGCCGCCGTGGTCATTGACCAGGCCCAGAGCCGGCTGCAGGCGAAGGTGGCGCTGGCCCAGGAGGTTGCCCTGAACAAGTGAGGCGCAGCCTGTGCGTAGTTTGGCCCGGGTTGTTGCTCTTGCTGGTGTTTGAAACTAAGTGAGATAGGCATGCGGCCTTTTGCGACAAACGGCCGATATCAAGGAGTGGCGGCTTGCAGGAACAACCGGATACCGAACGCAACGGAAGCATGGCCGGTTTGCTGTCCGAGCCCCGCCGCCGCCGTATCCTCGAATGGATCGAGGAGGAGGGCTCAGCCCGCGTCCGTGATCTGTCTGCTGCCTTCCAGGTTTCCGAAGCCACCATCCGCCAGGATCTCGAACGGCTGGAGAAGGAAGGCCACATCACCCGCGAACATGGCGGCGCCTTCCTGAACGCCATGCGCGGCCAGGTGCAGGGCTTTGTCCTGCATCACCAGGTCAACATGGACAGGAAACGCAAGATTGGCGCCTACGGAGCCAGTCTTGTCGAGGATGGCGAAACGCTCATTCTCGATGCCGGAACCACGACCACCGAGATCGCGACCCGTCTGACGGCCCGCAAGAACCTGACCGTCATCACCAATGCGCTCAACATCGCCGTGACCCTCGGCACCGTACCGGGCTTTGCGATCCACATGCCCGGCGGCCAATTCAAGGCGCCGACCCTGTCCCTGTCGGGCGACAAGTCTGTCGACTATTTCCGCAGCATCTTTGCCGGCAAGCTGTTTCTGGCCACCGCCGGCGTGGCGCTGGATGCGGGCCTGACCTATCCGAGTTTCGCCGACCTGCAACTCAAGGAAGCCATGATCAAGGCGGCGAGCCATGTCTATCTCGTGGCGGATTCGACCAAGATCAACCGCACCTCCTTCACCCGTCTGGGTGCGCTCGACCTGGTGCATTCCTTCATCACCGATGACGGCATTTCCGACGCCGACGCCAAGGAATTCGAACGCCGTGGTGTTAAGGTGCTGATCGCCGAGTAAGGCCCGTACCGCAGTCTGTGAGAGGCTGCGGTGGTGCCTTGATCCAGGGTGCGCTCACCGAAGACGACGGCAGGCTAAAGCCCCGTCTTGGCTTTGATGAAAAACTCCCGGCTTCCCATCTGTCCGCCCTTGAGTGTTACCTCCAGCCCGTCAATGGCTTCGTTTTGCGAATGCACCCGGCACAGCGGTGCTCCCGGCGCAAGCGGGGCGAGCGCTGACAGGGCCGTGACACCCAGTGCCGTCATCGCATGCCCCGACGTATCGCCGCCCGCGATCACCGCGCGCGGCAACCCGGTCCTTGAGCGGATATCGGCAACCAGCCTGCCAAGACCTGCGCCGATCCTGTCATTGACCTCGGCCGCGGAACTTCCGGAGCGGCTGATCGCCTGCTTGAGGGGGCTGGTTGAAGCGTCGGGTCCGCGCGCGGTGGCGACAAGGACATCGCGCCTGGCGGAAAGTGCCTGAAGCAACGCCTGCAGCGCCTGCTCCACCGCCTTGTCCCATTCTGCCACGTCAACGGCGCAGGTTGCGTCAAGATCGATGATCTCGAACCCGTGCGCTTCTGCGGCTGCAATCTGCGCGCTGTTGATCGGAGAGCAGGATCCGGAGACGCAGAAAATCTGATCGACCGCGGCAAGCTTCGGTGGCTCGAACGTGGCGGGCAACTCCCCAAGCGCGCGCAAATGCGCCACCAGCGCATACTCCACCCCTTGCGAGCCGATCGCGAAGACCGGGCCGCGCCCCTCGTTCCACAGCAACCGTCCGGCTTCAGCCAGTGTTGCGTCATCGACAACGTCAATCGCGATGATCTCAGCCCCGTCTTCGACCTGGTCTGCGAGCATCCTGTCCGTTTGTCCGGTCTTGAGGCTTGCAAGATCGACCAGACCGATCCGCCGGTCCGTCTGGCGCGACAGGTGCAGCCGGAGATCGGCTTCATCCATCGGTGTCGCAGGATGCCTGCTCATCACCGGATGCCGGTCGAGCCGGTAGACGCCGTCATCCGTTCCGGCAAACAGGTTGCCGAAGGCCTGGTAGCGGCGGATGGCCGGAGCGCCGATGATCAGCGGGTGCCAGGCGCCACCCAAAATCGGTGCGCCGATGTCGATGGCCTTGCCGATCGAGCCGCAGCCGGGTGATGAATCGAAAGTCGAGCAGACCTTGTAGTGCACGATCGGCGCGCCGAAATCAGCCAGCGCGGCAAAGGCTTGCGGCAGGTTGTCTTCCATCCAGCCCGGATCGCGCGACCGTGCCACACCAGCGATCCCCATCGCCGAGAGATCCGGAAACGCGGCCAGTTCCTCCGCACTCGGCGGCTTGAGGAACATCACGGTGGGAATGCCGGCGAAGGACAAAACCTCCATCACCGCGGAGGAACCGGTAAAATCATCGCCGTAAAAGGCCAGGAGAGGATCTGCCATCGACCCCTTCCTACGCCGGATAGGCATCAAGTGCTGCAGCAAGCGCCGGGCTGCTCTCGGCCCGGGTTTCGATTGCAACGTCTGACATGGCCGCATCCCAGGCTTCGATCAGGGCTTCGACGCCTGCCGCAACTCCCATCGGGTGCGCCACCACGCCGCCGCCGGCGGTGAAGATCAGGTCGGGCGATTTCAGTGCTGCCCAGGTGCCGGCAGCCTGGCGGATGGTCTGGCCCGACGAGAACACCGGCACTGCAACCATCGGCGCTGTTTCAAACAGCGGATCGCGCAGCGATCGGGCAGAAGCGATGACGCTCTCGTCGGCTTCCGAGAACTTGTTGGCAAGCCCGTTGACATGCAGATGATCGCAGCCGGCGAGCCGCCAGAGCTTCGACCAGACAGTGAACGACCATCCCAGGCTCGGCGCGCGGGTGAGGGCGCCCCAGCCATTGCGGTGCGCATGCAGCGGCAATTCGGTGTGGCGCGCCAGCTCGACGATGCCGGCATAGCCGACCGAGATCAGGCTGGCCATCACGCAGGTCCCGCCCTTGGCAAGGACGAAATCATGCCGGCGCTTCATCTCGTCGATTTCCCCGGTGAGGTTGAAGGCCACCATGGTCTTCTTGCCGGTTCTGTCCGCCGCCCGGTTCACGGCCTTCATCACAGCCGAAACCCTGTCCTCGAACGGACACGCCTGTCCGTCTGCCTGCAGCTCGTCATCCTTGATAAAATCGATCTTGGCGTCGGCAAGCACGCCGACCAGATCGCCGGTGGCCTCGGCTGTCAGCCCGACGCTCGGCTTGATGATGGTCCCGATCAGCGGGCGCCCGTGAACGCCTGAGAGTTTTCGGGTGCCTGCCATGCCAAATTTCGGCCCGCCATATTTTTGGGCAAACGCTGTCGGAAGCCTCACGTCCAGAATCCGCAGGCCGGAAAAGGCCTTGAGCTCGAACAGGTTGCCGGCAATTGTCGCCACCAGGTTGGGCAGCGACGGGCCGATGTTTTCGAGCGGCCAGGAGAGTGTCACAAACGCCCGCCGGTAGGCCGGCGCTGATCCGGACGGAACGCCTGCGCCAGGCAACGAAGGACCAGGGATTTCATCAACGATCCGCACCGTCTCGACCCGGGCCGCTGACCTTGCCTTCAGTTCCGGCGTTTCGCCCGGCACCGCGACGAAGGTGCCCGACGATTGTTCGCCGGCCATCACCGCGGCGGCCTCGGCCGGATCGAAGGCGGTTTCAATCAGGTAATCGGCTTCAATGCGAACGGGGTCAGGCATAAGCACTCACTTTGCTTGCTCGACGAACAGGATAGCCCGGGGGTCGAGTTCCAGGGATTTGGACCGCAGCGGCTTGCCGGAATGCTCGAACCACTCGGGATCGCTCACGGCCGCTTCGAAGCTGCTGGTATCAAGGACTGCCGCCTGGCCGCTTTCACCAAGACGGATCTGCTGCGGTTCCGGGGACACGTTGGCGATCACCAGCCGGGTAGCGGTAGCGGTCACAAATGCCACAACGCTGAGCTCGGGTGGCGCGCCGACGACACGACACCGTTGGCCGCCCCCGGCAACAAATCTCAAGGCGTGAAAGATCGGGTAGACCAATGCTTCCGGATGATCGTCATACCAGGGACGGGCTACCTCTCCGGAGCGCGAGAGCACGCCGAAGGGCCCTGCAGGTGCTGCCAGCGCAATGGCCTCGATGCCAAAGCCTTCGGTCTTTGCCAAAGCCCCGATCGCCCAGGCCGCACCGAACAGGGCGCGGGCACGCGGGTCCCAGGTGGCCATCGTCATTCGTTTCTGATCCGGGTTCAGCGAAACCGCTGAGCCATAAGGGTTGGTGCGCATGCCGATGGCGGTGAGCCCGAGCCGGTAGCCGCGGTCTCCAGCAATCCCGCGTGCACTGGCGAATATGTCCGGAAGCGTCTCAAGTGTCTGCGCCACGCTCCAGTCATCCGCGGCGTGAACGATTGCCGCGTTTCCGTGGGTGATGAAATGAGCCGCATCATCCTTGGGGCGGCAGCGATTGAACTCGGTAAAATTGGTCAGCATGCCGCAGCCGATCCGGGCGTTCGGAAAGGCCCCGCGCGTGGCCTGGCTCGCCTCAAGTGGCGTAAGCCCGCCCGGCCAGCGGCCTGTGGGCTGGTAGCTCGCGAGATAGCCCGAGGGCAGGGCGATGACGTGCTGCGGCTGAACATTGTGGCTCCGGCAGGCTGACGCCACACGGTGCAGCTGGCCTCCGGCAGGCTTGTCGCCATCCAGCACGATCTCCAGATCTAGCGATCCACCGGTGTTGGCCAACAGCCGAGCGACGGTTTCAATATCTGCGGCGGCAGATGACGGGGTGGTGCGCAGCAGCAGCCGGTCCAGCCGGGCAGCAGCGAGAATTGCTGTCTCGGTTTTGGTCGGCAGCCAATCGCTTTCCACTGCCAGCAGCATGTCGGGAAGCTGTTCCGTAAGCGGCGGCCCGACCCTGATCGCAGACGGTGCGGCAGCTGCTTCTGCATCAGCAGTCCCGGAAACCGCAAGCCGGATTTGCTGCCGCACACACGTGCCGGCGCTGATGTCGTAGGTAAACGGCTCGACCAGCGGCCGGGAGTAGGTCTTGTAGGACGCGTCAGACCAGTTGCGCTGGTCCTCCATCTCGAAGACATCGCCTTCGAAGCTGATCGAGAGCGCCACCCCGTGAATGTCGAATCTCAATCCGGCAATGTTCTTGATTGGCTGAGCCGGCGAAATGGCCTCCGGCATTGTCTCATTGAGGCGCTCACCATCCGGCGTTGTCACCGTCACCGGCAAGCCTGCAACGCCGGAGATCGGGTGCAGTAGCGTGAACCCGGTCCGGTTGGTGACAAAATCGCGCGCTGCTTCCGCCTCGCCGGTGGCAAGCACGGTGCCGTCTTCATGCGCCTCGAAGACGACGCGGCAGCTGAGCGCCCCATCCGCGACTTCGAAGCGACGCTCGTAGCGAAAACCCTCAGACGTCATCTCCAGGTTCTCGGAGATGACGCGTGGCGGCAGCGTGGCCCAGTTCTGGTCCCGCACCGGAAAATCGATCTGGCGCACCACCTCGACCGGACCGAACGCAATCCGCCGCAGCGCGCCGTTGTCGATGACAGCCGACAATTTGCCGGCCGTCACCGTATGAGGCGCGGCAGGGCTTTCAGTCGTTCCTGTTTCAAAGATCTGGCGGGTTTCTGCATCCAAGCTTGATGATCCCTCGTTTTGCGCACTGTCGATGATGGCCGGATTGCCTCAGCCCATGGTGACGCCGTTGGTGAACACATAGACCGCGTAAAGCGAGGTCGTGCCGCAGATGAACAGCCGGTTGCGCTTGGCGCCGCCGAAGGTCAGGTTGGCGACGATCTCGGGAATCCGGATCCGGCCGATCAGCGTGCCGTCGGGATCGTAGCAATGCACGCCGTCAAAGGCGCTGGTCCACACGCGGCCCTCTCGGTCGAGGCGGAAACCATCGAAAAGCCCGGCGGTGCAGGTGGCAAACACTTCCCCGCCGCTCAAGCTTGCATCGTCGCCGACATCGAACCGGCGGATATGGGCCGGACCGTCTTGCATGTGGGTTGCGCCGGTGTCGGCGATGTACAGCTGTCTCTCATCAGGCGAGAACGCCAGCCCGTTGGGCTGGACGAAATCATCCGTCATCTTGCGCACCGAGCCGTCGGCCGGGTCGATCCGGTAGACATGATTGCCCTCCTGCTCGGGCGCGCTGATGTCGCCTTCGTAGTCCGTGAGAATGCCGTAGGTCGGGTCCGAGAACCAGATCGATCCGTCTGAATGCACCACCACATCATTGGGGGAATTGAGCCGCTTGCCGTTGTAGCTATCGGCAAGAACCGTGATCGAGCCATCATGTTCGGTACGGGTGACGCGCCGCGTCAGATGCTCGCAGCTGACCAGCCGGCCCTGCCTGTCGACGGTGTTGCCGTTGGAATTGTTCGATGGCGCGCGGAAGACCGATGTCGAGCCGTCGGTCTCGTCCCATCGCATCATACGGTTGTTCGGAATGTCCGACCAGACAAGGTAGCGCCCGGCGGCAAACCAGGCCGGTCCTTCGCACCATCGGGCGCCGGACCACAGCCGTTCGACATGAATATGGGGAGCGAAGAGGGCGGAAAAGCGCGGGTCAATCAGGTCAAAGCCTGCCCCGTCCAGATGTGCATGCAAAATGTGTCTCTCCCCTCGCGCCGGAAAGGCAGGCCGCAAATCGAGTTCGCGGACGCGCCCTTGCATCCGGATGAAACTGGTATAACATGTTGATGAGATGACGTCCATCGGGGGATGGAGCGGTCACTCAACATTCTGGGAGGAAGAAACTTGAAAAATCTATTCGCTGCAACTCTGGTTGCTGCAGCCACTGCCACGTCGGCCTTTGTGGCTGGCCCCGCGATGGCCGCAGACAAGCCCACCGTTGCCTTGAGCAATGCATTTTTGGGCAATGCCTGGCGCCGTTCGATGATCACCGCATTTGAGGAAGCTGCGACCAAGGCGGAAGCCGATGGCTTGATCGCCTCATTCCAGGTTTCCAACGCGCCGGGTGAAAACTCGGCCACCGAACAGATCGCGCAGCTCAAGGCGCTTCTGCTCGACGAGCCTGATATCCTGCTGGTCAATCCGGCGTCGCCGACGGCGCTGAATCCAACGCTGCAGCAGGCCTGCAACATGGGAATCGTCGTGGCGGTTTTTGACAGCTCGACGGACCTTGAGTGCGTGCACATCGTCACCAACAGCTTCGGCGACTGGGCCCGGTTGTCGACCCAGGCGGTCATCGACGGCATCGGCGGCAAGGGCAACGTCATCATTGCGCGCGGCGTTCAGGGCTCGCCACCCGAAATTGAGATGTACGACGTCCAGACCGAATTGCTGAAAGCAAACCCGGACGTCAAGGTTGTCGGCGAGTTCTTCACCTTCTGTGACAGCGCCAAGGCGCAGGAGGCTTTGCTCGGAACCATCGCCAGCCTGCCCGAAGTTGACGGCGTGATTGGCTGCGGCGAAGGGCTGGGCGCTGTCCAGGCCTTCCAGACCGCAGGAAGGGACATCCCGGTGGTTGCCTTCGCGCCCAGCGGACGGGCGCTGAAATTCTGGGGCGAGGGCAATGGTGCGCCGGGTTCGGTCGCGGTGATGTCCGACCCGGGCCAGGGCGTTGCAGCCCTGTTCACGGCCATCAATATCTACAATGGCCAGGAAGTTCCCCGCACCACGATCTTCCCGCCGGTGGTGGTCAGTGACGAGGAACGCGACCAGTGGATTGCCGCTGTCGGGGATGACGAGATTGCATCCTGGCAGTGGACCCAGGAGCTTGTCGACGCGCAACTGAAAGCCAACATCGACGGAATGGTGGCTGAGGCGGCGCTGCCTCCGGTTCCGGTCAGGTAATCAGGTTGATACCCGGGTCCGCGCCGGCCAGAGGGCGCGGGCCTTTTCACTCCAAAATGGTGCCATACCTGCCGTGCTGACACATGCAACGACAACACAAGACCCCGACACTGCCGACCGCGAGCCTCTGGTTCAGGTCAGGAACGCGGTCAAGACATACGGACCCACAAAAGCCCTTTCCGGCGTCACGCTGAATGTACATGCGGGCGAAGTCTTTGGCGTTGTCGGCCACAATGGCGCTGGCAAGAGCACGCTCATGCGGGTGTTGAGCGGGCTTGACGCAATCGACTCCGGATCGGTGCGGATCAATGGGGTCACGACGCCGTCCAGCAAGGGATTCCCCGGTGTTCGCATGGCCTACCAGGAAGGCTCGCTTGCGCTTGAGCTGAGCGTTTGTGAGAACATTTACCTCTCCAGCCGCAGCTGGATCCCGGGTCGCCGCTGGCACGGGCCTGCGTCCCGGCGCGCAGCCGGGCGGCTCGATGAGATCTTCCCGGGCCACACCATCAGTCCGGCCGATTACGTCGATGATCTTACCCTCGCGGATCGCCAGATGGTCGAGATTTCCCGGGCGACGATCGCGGATGATCTCAGCCTGCTCATCCTCGATGAGCCAACGGAATCGCTGAGCGGCAGCGCCGTCGATCACCTCTATGACTATGTGCGCACATTGCGGACCACTGGCCATGCCATCATTTTGGTGTCCCACCGGCTGAGGGAAATCCTCTCGGTCTGCGACCGGGTCGCGGTAATGAAGGATGGCGCCGTCGTCTCCACCCATGCAGCAGGCAGCGTGACCGAGCAGGATCTGTTTCTCGCCATGGGCGGCGAGGTGGTCAGCGACAAGGCCGGGGCCGGCGCCAGTCATGCAGCCAGCAACACCGCCCGACCTGTCTCGGTGAAGGTGCCGATGGCCACGGTCGAGGGAGCCGCAACGCAGATTGTTGCCCACAGGGGCGAGGTGATCGGGCTGGCAGGCATTGCCGGTCAGGGACAGCAGCATGTGCTCGACCGGCTCTGGCGCCGCAACCCGGATGTCCAGGTCAGCCACGCGCTCGCTTATGTGCCCGGCGACCGGCAGCGCTCCGGCATCCTGCCGATCTGGGACGTCGCCCGCAACCTGACACTCACCGCTCTGCCCAAGCTCGGCAGCAACGGAATCCGGCAAACGGATGAGGAAAATTCTCTCGTGGCGGAATGGGTGGACCGGTTGAAGATCCGCGGCGGCGCCAGCGCCGCCATCACCGGCCTTTCGGGCGGAAACCAGCAGAAGGTCATCGTCGCGCGGGCGTTTGCGTCCGACGCCGACACCATCCTGCTCGATGATCCCTTCCGCGGCGTGGATGTCCATACCAAGGCCGAGCTCTACCAGCTGATCAAGTCGGAAGCCCGCAACGGGCGGACGATCATCTGGTACTCGAGCGAGAACTCCGAGATGCAGCATTGCGACCGTGCCTATGTGCTGCGCGCCGATCGTATCGCCGGTGAACTGCACGGCACCCAGATCACCGATGAGCGGATCATTTCGCTGTCCTTCGCAGAAGCCAGGGAGGCCCGCGCGTGAACACTGCAATCCTTCAACCGGCGCGGTTCAACTGGCCCAGGGGGCTCGGCCGCCGCGTGCTGCCGGGTTTTCTTACCCTTATCGCCATGGTGCTGATCCTGATTGTCTGCGGAATCATCCAGCCGCGCATCTGGTCACAGAACGGGCTCACCCTCATCATGTCGCCCATTGTCGCGCTCGCCATCGCCTCGATGGCGCAGATGGTGATGATGAGCATTGGCGATATCGATCTCGGCATCGGTTTCTTCGTCGGAATGGTCACCACCATCGTCGCCACCTTGCTCAGGGATACACCTGTGCTCGGGATGCTGGCCCTGGCCGGCGCCGTGCTGGCCTATGCGTTGCTGGGCGCTCTGGTTCAGCTCCGCTCGGTGCCCTCTCTCATTGCAACGCTCGGCGCATCCTTCGTCTGGCTGGGGCTAGGCCTGTTTGTCCTGCCGGTGCCCGGAGGCATGGCGCCGGACTGGCTGTTTGCCTATGCGTTCTGGAAGCCGCCGCTGTCGATCCCGGCGCCGCTTGTCACCATGGTTGCGGCCACGGCCCTGACCTGGTTCGTGACCCGTCGCACCGGGCTTGGTGTCCGCTTTCGCAGCCTGGGCAGCAACCCCGTCGCCCTGATGCGCTCCGGCAGCTCGCTCGTTGTCACCCGCATGCTGGCCTATGCAGTGGTCGGTGTTCTGGGCGTGCTGGCGGGGATCACCCTGACCGCGGAAATCGGTGGGGGCGATGTCAACGCCGTGCCCGGATACACGCTGACCACGGTGGCTGCCGTCATTCTGGGTGGCGGCATGTTCACCGGTGGCCGCGCGGTGGCCTGGGGCACCCTGGCCGGAGCCATCACGCTTGGCCTTCTCACCGTGTTGCTCACGCTGCTCAGCCTGTCGTCGAACCTGCAGCCGGCGGTTCAGGGCTTTATCGTGATCGCCGTTCTGGCCGGGCGGCTTGTGGTGGAGCGGATGACCCGATGATCAAGCTGGAAAGACGCGCAATCCCGCCGTGGACCTGGTCATTCCTGGCCGCAATCATTGTTCTCGTGCTGACCTACATCGTCTCGGGTCGCGGCGGCTCGCAGACCATCACGCTGGCTTTCACCATCGCGCCCTATCTCGTCCTGGTCGGGTTGGGACAGATGCTGGTGATGAGCGCCGGTCCAGGCAATATCGACGTCTCGGTCGCCAAGGTGTTCTCCCTGGGCGGCCTGATCGCGATTGCCGTGGGTGACGTCACCGGATCCTGGGTTCTGGGCCTTGCTGCTGCTGTCGCGGCGGGCTTTGCCATGGCCTCGATCAGCGTCATTGCCATCCTCCTTGTGCGTATTCCGCCCATTGTCGCAACCCTCGCCACCAGCCTGATTGCATCGGCGATCTCGCTTACCCTGGCCAAGGGGTTTCAGGGCTCCCCAGATCCGATGCTCAAAGGCTTTTTGAGCTGGGCCCCATTCGGCATTCCGGCCTTCGCCGTCGTCGTGCTGGTCTTTACGGTACTTGTCTCGCTGTTTCTCAAACGGACCATCTGGGGCGCGCAGATGCTGGCTGTCGGGCAGGCAAGGCGCGCCGCGGAGTACGCAGGTGTGAAGGCCGGCAAGGTCATGGTCTTCGTCTATCTGACATCGGGCGTGCTGGCTGCACTCGCAGGCGCTCTGCGGGCGTCCTTCTCTGCCCCGAACGTGGAGCTGGGCAATGACTACCTGCTCGATTCCATCGCCGTTGTGGTGATCGGCGGCACGCTGATGACCGGTGGCCGCGCGGTGCCGGCAGGTGTCTGGGGCGGTGCGCTGTTCTTCATCCTGCTCGACGGTTTGCTCAACCTGATCGGCTGGAGCTACGCCGGCCAGAACGTGCTCAAGGGCTTCCTTGTCCTCGCCGTACTCTTCCTCGCCAGCGGTGCCCCGATTCTGGGCCGGGGCGCCTCGTCGTCAAAGCCGGACCACACGATAGCAGACGATAATACAGAGCCGGAGATCAAGCCCTTGAGCTGAACCGGCGGCCGCACAAGACCGTCCATCCGCGGCAATGAAACCGCCCGGACGAGCCATCAGAATACAGGCCAGCGCTTCTCGACCCGGAGTGGCAAAGGCAAACACCAAAGCAGGAGTAAACCGAGATGACAAAAATTGCGCTGTTTGGAGCCGGGGGCAAGATGGGCTACCGCCTGTCGACCAACTTTCGCGGATCGCGCTACACGATCGCCCATGTTGAGGTCAGCCCGGCCGGCTGCGAGCGTCTCAAGACCGGGCTCGACATCGACACGGTGTCGCCCGATGAAGCGCTTGAAGGGGCGGAAGCTGTCATCCTTGCGGTCCCCGACACCCATATCGGCAAGGTGATGGCCGGCATCGAAAGCAAGCTAAAGCCTGGCACAATGGTCATCGCGCTCGATGCGGCGGCGCCTTTTGCCGGCCATCTCTCGGACCGGCCGGACCTCACCTATTTCATCACCCACCCGTGTCACCCGCCGATCTTCAACGATGAAACCGACATGGAGGCCAAGCGGGATCACTTCGGTGGGGCCAAGGCAAAGCAGCACATTGTCAGCGCCCTGATGCAGGGGCCTGAAGCCGATTATGCCAAGGGCGAGGAGATCGCGCAGGTGATCTGGGCGCCGGTGATGCGGTCGCATCGGGTGACTGTCGAGCAGATGGCGCTTCTCGAGCCCGGGCTTTCGGAAACCGTGTGCGCGTCGCTTCTCATGGTAATGAAGGAAGCCATCGATGAAGTGGTCGACCGCGGTGTTGACCGCCAGACCGCCACTGACTTCCTGCTCGGCCACATGAATGTGCTCGGCGCGGTGATCTTCGGGGAAACCGAAGGCGTGTTTTCCGATGCCTGCAACAAGGCCATCGAGTTCGGAAAGCCTGTGCTGATGCGCGATGACTGGAAGCGGGTCTTCGAGCCTGACGAGATTGCTGCCAGCATCCAGCGCATCACATAGGCCTGTCGCGGGGAAGGGCTGCCCGATGAAACATCCTGGGAAACAGCTCGGTCAGCCCAGGACGTTTCGATAGCGCAAAGACCCGCTGGTCAGGTTGTCAGCGATCAGGATGCTTCATTCTGGACATAGAGCGCGCGTGACCGTTCCAGATGCTTGATCATGGCATTCTCGGCGGCGTCGGTGTCATGTCGGGCGATGCAGTCTATGATCTCTTCATGTTCGGCCAGCGTGGTGTTTTCCTTGCCGGTCCAGATCAGCATCTCGGTATGGTATTCCTTCAGCCAGCTCAGCATCGCCTCGCTGAAGGCGATGTAGATCGGGTTGCCGGAAATCACCGCTATCTGGGTGTGCAAGAGCATGTCGGCTGAAATGAAGGCCTCGGCATCGCCAAGCGCCGCGCGCTGTGTCTCCACCATTTCCCGCAGCCGGGCTACGTCTTCCGGCGATGCCTTTTCCGCCGCTTCGCGCACCATGCCGCGCTCGAAGAAGATCCGGGCGTTCTTGAGATGCTCGAGCGAGTCCTTCGAGGACGCCAGCATCATCTTGGCGGTGGCGTCGACCTGGTTGATGATCGACCTGGCCGAAAGCTTGAGGACCTTCGCCCGCTCGCCATGGGAGATTGCCACCAGCCCCATGCTTGCAAGCGCCTGCATCGCTTCCCGGATCGCCGGTCGCCCGACCCCGAAACGGGCCATCAACTCGCGCTCCGACGGCATTTCGTCACCCGGTTGCAGTTCCCCGCCGGTGATCAGGCCCTTGAGCCGGTCCAGCACTTCGTCGGACAGTTTGCGTCGGATGATTGGACCGCTATGGTTCATTGCGAAAACATTCTCCTGTCGAGCCGTGAAGGCTGGCGGGGCGCGCCGGGCAAGAAGCGGCAGCCAGCAGCATCATCTTCTATCCATTCAGAATTGGTAATGAGTATACCAGAGGGTAGGGGAGATGGAAGTGCTCAGGAGCTTTTGAACAAGCTTCCCGCGCCCTCGGTTCCAGATCGGGCGCATCGGTGATTGTTCCATAGATGGACCCCAAATCCTTTTGCCGGGAAACGAATTTTGTACATTTGCCACGAGCGTTGACATTTGTCGATTATAGGGACATTGTTGAGCCGAAACAGGGAGGCATCCGTGCGCAACGAACGTTCAACAGAAGACATAGCCATGGGGATTCGCAGACGGGTGTTCGAACACTCGATGCGCAACAATGGCGGCTATCTCAGCCAGGCCTGTTCGGCGGCCGAGCAATTGGCATTCCTGTACAATGAGGGCCTCAATCTCGGCGAGCCCGTCTTGCCGCCGGTCCCAAAACCCTTTGCCGGTGTGCCCTCAGCGGACAACCCGGATTACGTCACTGGTGCGGGCTACAACGGTCCGTTCGAGCCGCAATATGACCGCCTCTTCATCGCGCCCGCGCACTACGCGCTGGTCGCCTATGCGACGCTGATCGAAACCGGCCGCATGGATGCCGAAGGTCTCGAAATGTTCAACAAGGACGGCTCCTCTGTCGAGATGATCGGTGCGGAACATTCGCCCGGCATGGAAGTGCACAACGGAACGCTGGGCATAGGCCTGTCGACCGGCGCAGGCCTCGCCTGGGGCCGCAAGCGCCGCGGCGAAAAGGGCCAGACCTGCGTGTTCATGTCCGATGGCGAAGTCCAGGAAGGCCAGACCTGGGAAGCGGTCCAGGCAGCAGCCCATCACGGCATCGACAATCTCTGGGCGCTGATGGATGTCAATGATCAGCAATGCGACGGCGCGATGGATTCGGTCATGGAAGTCCGTGACATCGCCGCCAAGTTCCGCGCCTTTGGCGCGGTCTGCGTCGAGATCGACGCCCATGACCTCGACGCCATGCGCCAGGCGAAGGCCGAGCCGCATGAAGGACAGCCGCTGATCATTTTGGCGCGGTCATCTCCGACGCAAGGCATGAGCTTCCTGCAGAAACGCTTCCCCCGCCTGCACTATGTGCGCTTCAAATCCGAAGAAGAACGGGCAGAGATGAACATTTCGATTGCCGCGGAACTCGGCATCGACCCAATCGAACTGGAGACGCACTGATGGTTGAGATGGTCAGTCGCCCTTACGCCTCCGCATTCGAGGCCTTTGCGGTCAAGAATCCCGATGTCCTGTGCCTGTCAGCCGACCTGACCTCGTCCTGCGAGATTGACGGGTTCCGTGACCGGCACCCGGACCAGTTCCTTTCGCTCGGCATGGCCGAGCAGAACATGATGAGCTTTGCCGGCGGCCTCGGCCTTGCCGGTTACCGGCCGTTCCTGCATTCCTTCGGCGTGTTTCTCTATCGCCGTCCCTACGACCAGTTGATGGCTTCCGTTGCCTATCCGCGCCGCAAGGTGCGGCTGATGGGCTTTTTGCCCGGCATCACCACGCCCGGCGGCATGACCCACCAGGCAATCGAAGACATCGCGGTGATGCGCTCGATCCCAAACATGTCGATCCTTGAGACAGGCGACGCCACAGAAGTCGAAAGCATCTGCGAGGCTGCCGATTCCATCGACGGACCGGTCTATTGCCGGGTGCTGCGCGGCTCGGTGCCGCGGCTGTTCGATACCCCGATCAAGGTCGGCGAAATGCGCGAACTGGCCGGCGGCGACGATGTGCTGGTTGTCACCTCGGGCATCGCCACCGAAGAAGCGCTCCGCGCCCGCGATGCGCTCTCCAATGCTGGTGTATCGATCCGCCATCTTCACATTCACACCATCAAGCCGTTCAACGAACAGGCGCTGCTCGACCATATCGGCTCGGTGAACAAGGGCGTCGTGGTGCTCGAAAACCATGTCATCGCCGGTGGCGTTGGCTCGCTGGTCGCCGAGATCATGGCCGACAACGGGGTCGGCAAGCCGCTGGTGCGGCTCGGCCTCAAGGATACCTACGCCCATGGCGGCTCGCGCGGCTACCTGATGAAGCATTACGGCCTCGACGCCGGCGCTCTGGTGCGCGGTATCGAACGTGTCATGGGCATCGAGACCGGCATCGACGAGGAAGCTCTCGCCACTGCGCGCGTGGATGCGGTGCACTCCGCGGTCAAGGCCGAGGCTCTGTAGGGATGGCGGAAGATACCAGGTTCCGCGTCCGCTACCGGCTGCTTGCCGACAATCCGCAGGACGCCGATCAGCGGGCCCTTGGCATCGCGCTTGAACAGACGGTCGAGATCCCCGGCGACATCGTGCCTGTGGGCGACATCGCTGATGAGATCGTCGGTCAGATCGAGAGCGTCAGCCATGTCTCCGGCAACGCCTATGAGACGGTGATTTCCTACAGTCCCGACAGTGCCGGTGACGAGGTCATCCAGCTGATCAACGTGATCTTCGGCAATTCCTCGATCCAGCAGAACATCCGGGTCGTGGGTTTTGAGCCCGGCCGGGTGATCCGTGAGCGCTTTGCCGGACCCCGGTTCGGCATCGAAGGCGTGCGCGCCCGTTCGGGGCGGGCAAGGGGCGGATTGATTTCGCCGGTGATCAAACCGCAGGGATCGAGCGTCAAGCAGCTGGCTGATATTGCCCATCGCTGTACGCTCGGCGGCGCCGACATCATCAAGGATGACCACGGTCTGGCCAATCAGAAAATGGCGCCGTTCGCCGAGCGTGTGAAGGCGGTCAGCGAAGCGGTGGCCGACGCCAATGCGAAATCAGGCAACAAGGCGCTCTACTTCGTCAACGTGACCGGCCATACCGGCTCTCCAGTGGACGAGGCCTTCAAGGCCAAGGAAGCCGGCGCCGGCGGTGTCTTGCTGATGCCTGGCCTGATGGGCTTCGGTGTGGTGCAGGCGCTTTCACGCGATCCCTCTTTTGATCTGCCGATCATGACCCATCCGAGCTTCACCGGTCCCTATGTGCTCACACCCGAGACCGGCGTGTCCCACGCGCTGATGTATGGGGTGTTCCAGCGCCTGGCCGGTTCCGACATTTCGGTGTTTCCAAATGTCGGTGGCCGGTTCGGTTTCAGCGTTGAGGAGTGCCTCTCCATCGCAACCGCCTGCCGCGATCCCGAGGGGATCGGACGCGCGATGATGCCGAGCCCCGGCGGCGGCATGAGTGTCGAACGCGCCGGCGACATGGTCTCGATGTATGGCGAAGACGTGGTCTTCCTGCTCGGAGGCAGCCTGTTGCGTGCGGGCGATGGCATTGGCGATGCAGTCCGTGCCATGCGCGATGCCGTCGACACGGCGACGGCCGATTGATTTTAAAGCTCTGTCCCTGGAGACCTTGGGGCCGGTCGAAAGACCGGCCTCTTTTTTTATGATGAGACTACTTCGGCGGGGCGGCAATGCCGCCAATAAAAAAGGCCGCATCCGAAGATGCGGCCTATAATTATCCCGGGAGGGATGTTGGGTTCAGCGTGCCGGCAGCGGCATCCAGTCTGCCATGGCGACGTCGGCATGGGCGAACTGGGGCATATTGGCCGACAGCTCGTCCATGTTCTTGATGTCGTTTTCAACCAGAAAGTCCTGCGTGATCAGGGTCGGTGGCACCACCACCTGGGCGTCGACCTCGGCACCGGTCAGCATCAGAGCCAGAGCGCGGACGGAAACTTCACCGACCACGGCCGGGTTGGTGGCAACCGTTGCCGCCCAGGCGCTGCCAGGCTCGCGCATGGCCGAGATGTCTGCGGTCGACACGTCAGCCGAGTAGATCTTCACGTCCTGCGACAGACCGGCCTCGTCAACGGCAATTTTCACGCCCTTGGCGAATTCGTCGAAGGGAGCAAAGAACACCGAGATGTCCGGGTTTGCCTGCAGGACGGAACGGGCCTGGTTGGCGTTGGAGTTGGCGATCGGGTTATCGAGCGTGCCCATCTGCGCGGCTTCGATGATTCCCGGATTGGCTTCCTTGACCTCTTCCCATGCAACATGGCGACGGTCGAGCGGCGCAATGCCGGGCACGTAAACGTAGCCGGCCTTCCACTCGGTGCCATTGTCCTTGATCGCCTGTTCCAGGGCGAGCTTGCCGAGCAGGTAGTCCGACTGTTCGATCTGCGGGATCGCGTCGTTCTTGACGTCGACATCGAAGGCAACGACCTTGATGCCCGCATCAATGGCGCGCTGTGCGGCTTCCTGCATGGATTCGGTCAGGCCGTGCTGGATGATGATGCCGTCGACACCAAGTGCAATCGCCTGATCGACCATGTCCGCCTGCAGCGCTGCATCCTGGCGGCTGTCGAGAACCCGAAGGTCGACGCCGAGCGCTTCCGCCTGCTTTTCAACACCCGACAGATAGGCCTGGAAGAAGTCGCCGGTGGAGAGATAGCGCACCAGCGCGATTTTCACGTCGCCGGGATTGTCGAGCGGCGCGGGCATGTCTGCGGCCTGCGCCAAGCCTGCGGGAAGGGTGACGGCTGCGGCCGCCAGGCCCGCGAACAGGGCAAGTGCTTTTCTGCGTAAGATTTTCATGCTGTTTTCCTCCGTTAAATGTTTCGTCTTGCTTAGTGGCCGCCGGCTTTCCGGGCTGACAGCGAGAAGGTGAAGACAAGGGCGATGACCAGCACCAGGCCCTTGATGAAATCCTGGGTGTAGTAGGGCGCGTTCATCATCGTCAGGCCCTGCAGCAGGATGCCGACGAACAGAGCGCCCATCGAGGTGCCGAAGGCATTCGGCTTGGCGGCCCCGAGGACGGCGAAGCCGATCAGTGACGCGGCAACCGCATCCAGCAGCAGGTTGGTGCCCGAGGCGATGTCGCCGCGGCCCAGCCGGGCAGCCAGCAGCATGCCGCCGATCGAGGCCAGCACACCGGAAATCACGTAAGCCATGATCTTGTACTGGTTGACATTGGTGCCGGTCAGGCTGGCGGCGCGCTCGTTCGAGCCGATGGCATACATCAGCCGGCCGTGACGGGTCAGCTCAAGGAAGACCCAGACCAGGAAACCGATCACAACGAGGAAGATCACCGGAGCCGGCAACAGGTTCTCGAGCATGAAATCGAAGCGGTGACGGCCAAGCTGCAGGAACAGCGGCGAGAATGTGCCTTCAGCGGTCGAGCCGTCGGGCAGCGTCATGCCCATGGCGATCGAGCGGCCCTCGGTGGGAATGCGCTGCAGGCCCACCAGCAGGAACATCATGCCAAGCGTCGCCAAGAGGTCGGGAACCTTGGTCTTGACGATCAGCAAGCCGTTGATCAGGCCGATGAACGCACCCATGGCCAGGCAAGCGATGATGGCGACGAAGGCAGGCTGTTCCAGCACCACCATCATGTAGGCCGCCAGCATCATCGACGAGGTGGCAACCGAGCCGATCGACAGGTCGAAACCGCCCACCACCAGCGTGCAGGTAACACCCAGCGCCAGAATGCCCGTGATCGCCACCGACTGGAAGATGAACACCGCGCTGCGCGGACCGGCAAAACCGTTGGCAAAGACCGAGAAGAAGATCACCAGCCCGACCAGAAGCGCCAGGAAACCATAGCGGATAGCGATGTCGATCAGGCCGGATGAAGCCGGTTGCGGTTTGCGTGCGCCAGGTGTGGTGCTGCCGGATGGGTCTGTCTGGTCCAGGTTCATGCTCATGCGTGTGCTGTCCTTGCGGCGCTGCCGTTGTCTGTCGGCACAGCCCCGGTTACTGCTGTCAGGATCTCGTTGAGATCCACGTTCTCGTTGCGGAATTCGGCCGAGACGGAATGCTCGGTCATGACGATGATACGGTCGGCCACTTCCAGCGCTTCGTCGAGTTCGGAGACGAAGACCAGTGTCGCGCGGTTTGTCGCGGTCTCGCGGATCTTGCGGCCGATGTCGCGGCGGGCGCGGATGTCGACGCCCTGGAAGGGTTCGTCAAGCAGCAGCAGCCGGCAGTCCTCGGCCAGCCAGCGCGCCAGCATCACCTTCTGCTGGTTGCCGCCCGAAAGCGTGCCGATGGAATCGGCGTTGCCCTGGCAGACGATCGACAGCGCCTCGATCATCTCGTCAGCGGTTTTGCGCTCGTCGGAGCGGCGGACGAAGGAAAGGTTCGAATAGCGCGCCAGGAAGGGCAGGGTGATGTTGCGGGTGATGTCGAAATCGGCAACCACCGCATTGTTCGCGCGATCCTTGGCCGACATGAAGACGCCGCGCCTGATGGCTGCTTGAGGGCTGGCGGGCGCATAATCCTGGCCATCGATCCGGATCTGCCCGCTTGCGGGCCTGCCAAGACCGAACAGGCTCTGGGCGAAAGCGCTCTTGCCGCTGCCGAGCAGCCCGGTCACGGCGACAACCTCGTTTTCGCACAGATCGAGGTCGAAGGGCGCGCTGCCGGGCAGCAGTCGCAGGTCCTTGATCTCGAGCACGCGCTTGCCCGGCGCGGCAATGGTAATGTCCGCATCGGTCATCCGGTGCCCGAGCATGGCGTTGACAGCACCTTCATAGTCGAGGCTTTCACCTTCAAAGACGCCGGAGATTTCACCGTCGCGCATCGAAACGATCCGGTCGGCGATGCGGCGGATATCGGACATGCGGTGCGAGATGTAGAGAACTGCGACACCCTTGGCCGACAGCCGCTCGATCAGCAGGAACAACCGTTCCGCCTCCGACGCCGACAGCGACGAGGTCGGCTCGTCGAGAATGAGCAATTGCGGGTCATGCGCCATCGCACGGGCAATCGCGATCAGCTGACGGTCGGCGACGCCAAGTTCTGCGACCGATTGCCGGACATTGAGCGATAATCCCATCTGGCTGGCGATGCGCTCCGCCTCGGCATAGTTCTTCTGCCGCTTGAGAAAGAAGCCGTAACCCGGTTCGGCCAGCCGGTCGATCAGCAGGTTGGAGGCCACATCAAGGTCCGGAATAACACCGTCATTGATGTTCTGGTGTACGGTCACGACGCCGGCGCGAATGGCTTCGGACGGGGATGAGGGCTGGAAATCCTTGCCGAGCAGGCTGATCGAACCGGCGTCAAGGCTGTGCACGCCGCTCAGGATCTTCACCAGGGTGGATTTGCCCGCGCCATTGGCGCCCATCAGCACGGTGACGGATCCGGCAGGCAGCGACAGGTTCAGCTGTTTGAGGACACGATTGTCCCCGAACGACTTGTTGACGCCACGCAGATCGCAAAGTGTTCCGTTCATGCTGTCCTCCCGCTATGATGAAAACAGCAGCGGTGACAAAAGTCAATACGTATTGACAAATGATTGATACCGGCACTAGGCTTGGCCGACAAATAGCCTCGACTGTCAATTGGGAGGATAGTTTTGAGCAACAACTACAAACCTTTATCGCCTGAGAGCCTGGGCCAGCGGCTGGGTGACCTCGACGTCATGAATAAGGCCGTCGGCGCCAATGTCGACGCCTGGACGGTGCGGGAAGTCGGTGACGGTAACCTCAACCTCGTCTTTATTGTGGAAGGCGATGCCGGCAGCGTGATTGTCAAGCAGGCGCTTCCTTACGTGCGCCTGGTCGGTGACAGCTGGCCTTTGCCGCTCAAGCGGGCCTTCTTCGAATATCATGCCTTGATCCGTCAGGAAGCGCGGGATCCGGGCAGCGTGCCCGAAGTCCTGCATTTTGATGAGGAGCAGGCGCTGATCATCATGGAACGCCTGCAGCCGCATATTATTTTGCGCCAGCAGACCATGGAAGGGCGCAAGGTTGCGGGACTGGGCAAGACCTTGGGATTGTTTGCTGCGCGCACGGCGTTTCGTGGGTCGGATTTGTCAATGGCGGCCAGGGACAAGAAGGCCGATGTGGCTTTGTTCGCCGACAATGTAGAGCTGTGCGACATCACCGAATCGCTCGTCTTCACGGACCCCTATTACGATGCGGAGATGAACCGGCACACCACGCCGCAGCTTGACGGCATTGTTGCCGAACTGCGCAATGACATCGCGCTCAAGGTTGAAGTCCAGCACATGAAGCGTGCCTTTACCTCGCGTGGTGAAACCATGTGCCACGGCGATCTGCATGCCGGCTCGATCATGGTCACCGACAATGAGGCGCGGATCATCGATCCGGAGTTTGCCTATTACGGACCTTTCGGCTTCGACATCGGCATGCTGATAGGCAACTATCTGATGGCCTACCACGCCATGCCGGCCCACATCGCCGATGCCGACAAGTGCAGCGAGTTTCAGGACTGGATTCTTTCTGTGATCGAGGAAACCTGGTCGGTCTTCCGGGAAGAGTTTCTGCGGCTGTGGCGCACCGAGCGCAGCGGCATCCTCTATCCGAAGGCGCTTTACGAGGATCAGGGGCATGATTTTGCCTCCGAAAGTGCCGCCGAACAGCTGCTCGGGGAGATCTTCCGCGATCTCGTCGGTTTCGCCGGCATTGAAATGCACCGCCGCATTCTCGGGCTGGCGCATGTCGCCGAGCTCGATACCATCGAGAACGAAGACCTCAAGGCGCGCTGCGAAGCCAAGTGCCTGAAGCTGGGGCAATTCCTTGTCATCAACAGAAATCGCCTGACGGGCATGGATGCCGTATTGGCAGCAGCGCGGCGCGCTGAAACGGGAGCATAGGAATGAAGGTTGGCGATACGCACTACCGGTCGATCTGGTTTGATGGTGAAAAGTCCAGGGTCATGATCATTGACCAGCGCTGGCTGCCGCACGAATTCCGGGTTGTCGAACTCGACACGCTGGATGAATTTGCCACGGCGATCCGTGACATGTGGGTGCGCGGTGCGCCGCTGATCGGCGCCACTGCTGCCTATGGCGTCGCCATCGAGATGCAGCGTGATGCTTCCGATGCGTCGCTCGACAATGCCTGGGAACGGCTGCACGAAACACGTCCGACCGCGGTCAACCTGCGCTGGGCGTTGGATGAAATGCGAAATGTGCTTTCAGGTCTTCCCGAAAGCGAGCGCCCGTCCGCCGCCTTCCGCAAGGCCGAAGAGATCTGCGATGCCGATGTAGAGACCAACCGGATGATCGGTGTCCACGGTCTCGAGATCATCAAGAAGATCGCCGCGACCAAGAAGCCGGGTGAAGCGGTCAACATTCTCACCCATTGCAATGCCGGCTGGCTGGCAACGGTGGATTGGGGCACGGCCACCTCGCCGATGTATCATGCCGCAACGGCTGGAATCCCGATCCATGTCTGGGTCGATGAAACCCGGCCGCGCAATCAGGGCGCCCAGCTCACCAGTTGGGAAATGAACAGCCACGGCATCCCGCACCATCTCATCGTCGACAATGCAGGTGGTCATCTGATGCAGCACGGCGAAGTCGATCTGGTTATTGTCGGTACCGACCGGACCACTGCTTCGGGCGATGTCTGCAACAAGATCGGCACCTATCTCAAGGCGCTGGCCGCCCACGACAACAATGTACCGTTCTACGTCGCACTGCCGTCGAGCACGATCGACTGGACCGTCGATGACGGTGTCCGCGAGATCCCGATCGAGGAGCGTGACGACCGCGAGGTCACCCATGTCTTCGGCCGGCTTGAAGACGGAAGCGTGACCTCGGTTCAGATCTCGCCGGACGGCACGCCAGGCGGCAACCCGGCCTTTGACGTCACCCCGGCGCGGCTGGTCACCGGCCTGATCACCGAGCGCGGTGTCGCCGAAGCCACCCGCGAAGGCCTTTTGGGACTGTTTCCGGAGCGCCGCGACGCAGCCTGATGATCACTCGCCTGGGGCGCAGATGCCTCAGGCGAGCGCCATCATTGCCGCGGCGCAGCTCTGGTTGGTGACCAGATGGGTGGCATATCCGCCCTTGATCGCAGCAACGGCAGCGGGCACGCGTTCTTCGCCCACCGAGACCAGGATGCCCATGTCGCGGTGGCGCAATTCTTCCAGTTCGATGCCCATCATCCGGTCATCCAGCGGGCCGCTGACAGGGTCGCCCTTGGCGTCGATGAAGCGCCCGCACATCACCCCGACCGCGCCGTTGGCAATATAGTCTTCCAGCTCCTGCTGTGTCGCAACGCCACTCGAAGCGACATGGCTGTCCGGATTGCAGGAGCCCACGGCAAACAGCGTCTTGTTGCAGTCGCTGATGGCATCGAGCTGCTTGGCGATCAGCGATTCCGCGCGCAGCGTGGCCGCGATCTCGGCGGTGCTTAAAATGGCCGGCACATGCAGGTTGATGCACTTGGCGGAGAATTTACGCGCCACATTGGAGGAGCAGACATCGGCCGAGAATCCGTAGGGCGTGGCCATCGAACCAACCAGCTGCAACACGGTGAGGTCGGGTATGTTGGTCTGTTCAAGCCGCTCGGCAACATCATAGATGGTCTTGCCCCAGGCCACGCCGAGCCTGTCGCCGGGCTCGAGAAGGCTTGGCAGCCAGTCGGCGGCCCCGCGGATGATACGGCTTGCGTGGTCGTCCTGTCCGCCGGTCCCGTCGGGGAGCACATAGGCCGCCTTGAGCCCGAACCGTTCGCGCAGGTCCAGCGCCGCACGGTGGGTGTTGAAGGCTTCGGGTGACAATTTGGTGTGGATGTAGCCGCGTTCGCGGGCTTCCTGCAGATAGTTGACCACCGTCGCTCGCGACACCAGCAGCTTGTTGGCGATCTCGCTCTGATTGAGACCGTCGTGGTAATAAAGCCACGCGGTTTCGACGACGATATCCTCGCCGCTGATCTGCTTGGTAGAGCGCCTGGTCGAGTTCTGAGGCATTTCAATCCATCATCAATATATACATTTGACAATAGACAATGACTTTTGTCAAATGCAGCGAATTCACATGGGCAGGAGAAGGTAATGCGGCAAAACAGGTGGAATGACAAGGAAGCCCAGGCGCGGGTGGACGCAGCAGGCTCGGATCCCGCCGATCAGACACTGGCGCTCAGGGTCTATTCGTCCCGCATCATCGGCGCGGATCCCGACCTTGTCATGCATGGCGGCGGCAACACCTCGGTCAAGACCGAGCGCAAGGACCTGTTCGGCAACCTCCAGCAGGTGCTGCACGTCAAGGGCAGCGGCTGGGACCTCGACACGCTTGAAGCGCCCGGACTGCCCGGCGTCCGGCTGGCGCCGCTTCTTGAAATGCGCAAGCTCGACGCGTTGTCTGACGAGGACATGGTCAACATGCAGCGTTCAAACCTGCTTGATTCGAGCGCCCCCAACCCGTCGGTCGAAACCCTGCTGCACGCCTTCCTGCCGCATGCCTTTGTTGACCACACCCACGCTACGGCGTTTCTGGCGCTGGCAAACCTGCCCGATGCCGAAGCCGCGATCCGCGAGATCTTCGGCGACCGGCTGGCGGTTGTGCCCTACATCATGCCCGGTTTCGCGCTCGCCAAAAAGGCGGCCGAAGTGTTTGACGCCAATCCCGACTGCGAAGGCCTGATCCTGCTCAAGCATGGCCATTTCACCTTTGGCGCAACGGCGCGCGAAAGCTATGACAAGGTCATCGAGCACACCAACATGGTCGAGAAATGGCTGGCCGCCCGTGACAATGGCCGCAGCTTTGGTCTCACGGTCCAGCGCGACCGCTCTGTAGCGGATGCGGACCTGGCCGCCTCGGTCCTTCCGCTCCTGCGCGGCGCGATCGGTCGTCTGCGAGGCGCGCATCACGCAAGCGCCCCGCGGCCGGTGGTGATGGACGTCAGAAGCGGCGAGGCGATCGACGCCTTCCTGTGTCGCGGCGATCTCGAACAGCTGGCCCAACGCGGTGTCGCATCGCCCGATCATGTCATTCGCACCAAGGGCCGCATGCTGGTTCTCGGCAAGCAGGATCTGGCCAGCGGACGCGAGGGCATTCAGGCGCGAGTGGATGAGTTCGCCAAGGCTTACCATGCGATGTTCGACGCCCAGAACCAGCGGGTCGGCGGCGGCAAGGTGATGCTGGAGCCGCACCCCTGCGTGGCCTGGGTGGAAGGCCTCGGCATTATCGGCATCGGCAAGGATGCATCGGCCGCTGCTGCCGCCGCTGATATTGCCGAACAGACCGTCGAAGTCATGACGCTCGGCGAAGCGGCCGGCGGGTTCCGCCCCATTGGTCCGGATGATCTGTTCGATATGGAGTACTGGTCGCTCGAGCAGGCCAAGCTGGCCAAGGCTGCGGCCAAGCCCTTCACCGGGCAGGTGGTGGCCGTCACCGGCGGCGCCGGCGCCATCGGGCTTGCGACGGCCAAGGCCTTTGCGCGTGAGGGCGCAGCGATCGCCCTGATCGACTTCAACGCCGAGGCCTGCAAGGCCGCCGCCGCCTCGATCGGTCCAAATTGCCTTGCCGTGGTCGCCGATCTGACCGCAAAGGGTACAGCAGATAAGGCGGTTGCCGAAATCGTTGAACGCTTCGGTGGCCTCGATGTGCTGGTGTCCAACGCCGGCGCCGCCATCCAGGGCATGCTGCTTGATCTCGACGAGGACACGCTGCGCTCGAGCTTCGAGCTCAACTTCTTCTCCCATCTCGCCATGGCGCGCGCTGCGGCACGGGTGTTCGCGGCGCAGGAGCATGGCGGCCAGATGCTGTTCAACGTCTCCAAGCAGGCGGTCAATCCGGGCAAGGGCTTTGGCGCCTATGGGCTTCCCAAGGCGGCCACTTTCTTCCTGGTCCGGCAACTGGCGCTTGAACTCGGCGGATCCGGCGTCAGGGTCAACGGCGTCAATGCCGACCGCATCCGCTCCGGTCTGCTGACCGACGACTTCATCAAGTCCCGCGCCGAGGCGAGAGGTGTCTCCGCGTCCGATTACATGGCCGGCAACCTGCTCAAGGCAGAGGTCGAAGCGCATCATGTCGCCGATGCTTTCATGGCGCTGGCGAAGTCAGAGCGGACCACGGCCCATGTCATCACCGTCGATGGCGGCAACATCGAGGCCGCATTGCGTTAGGCGGTCAGGCGCATCGGCACCGCGCCGCTGCGCCTGCGACGCTTTGTCCCCATCTTCCTGCCGGCGGTTTGATGGTGCTCATATATCCACAATTGCAAGCCCGAACGGCGAAATCTCTTGCGATTTGCGGGTCCGGCGCTGCCTGACCGAAAGTCTTCGTTTACCAATGGGGCAAACGGGGGCGCGGCCAATGCCCGGTTTCTCTCATCATATTGCAAAGCAATATCGATTTGGATTGCTTTAGGTCAGGAAAGATGATCTTTTTGCATAAGGGAGAAAGCATGTGCTGAATCAACAAGCTCGTTCGACAGATCCAGTTGATGAAACCGATCAGTCTCGGGTCAATGTCTACAGGCTTCTGGCACGGCTTCTGCGCGAACCGCCCGACGCATCTCTCATTTCCATTCTGACCCAGATGACAGGCGACGAGACTGAACTCGGCAAGGCAATTGCCGATCTCTCGAACGCTGCGGCCAGCATGAGCCTGGCCGAGGCGCGCGATGAGTACGACGTTTTGTTCATCGGCCTCGGCCGTGGCATTCTGACGCCCTTCGGCTCCTACTATCTTACGGGTTTCATGCACGAAAAGCCCCTCGCGCGCTTGCGCGACGACATGCGTCCGCTGGGCATTGCCCGCAGCGACGATGTCAAGGATCCCGAGGATCACGCGGCCGCATTGATGGAAATGATGGCAGGTCTGATCGACGGCACTTTTGGTGCAGTGCAGCCACTGTCCGTGCAGAAGTCATTCTTCGACAGCCATGTCGGCAGCTGGACGCCGCATTTTTTCAAGGATCTCGAGACCTGTTCGTCGGCACGGTTTTTTAAACCTGTTGGCCGCATAGGTCGTCTGTTCATGGCAATCGAGCAAGGTGCGTTCGAGATGTAGGCCGCCCTTGCGGTGAGTGTTTGTACAAGGTGTATCGCAGTCCGGAAAAGACGCCCGGCCAGACTGCAGAAAACGGTTAGAGGCGTCGAGAAGTGGAGACGAAAATGAAGGCTAAAACCGAAGACGTCACGACCGACCGTCGCGGTTTTCTGAAATTCGCCGGGCTGGGCACAGTTGCCGGCGGCGCGGCTCTTGTCGCAGGCGGCGAAAGCCAGGCTGTCGAACTTGCCGAACCTGCGGGTGACGCCGGCTACCGGGAAACCGACCACATCAAGGCCTACTACGCCAGCACACGGTTTTAGGGCCACATCTGCCAGCACGCGGTTCTGAGGAGAATCCTTGCTGATCGTCATGGAGACGAGTTAAACCCAACGGAGGATACTATGCTCAGGAAGAAGACAAATGGGGTTGCGCGAGGCCCCCGGCTGTCCTCGACGGTAGCAGAGCACGGAGTGACCGCGATCGATCGCCGGACATTCCTCAAGCGTTCGGGTCTCACCATCGGTGGGGCCGCGGCCATTTCCACGCTTTCGGGCGGAATGGTCAAACGCGCGGAAGCTCAGACAGCCGCAGGCACCGCAGACGTCGTGACCCGGAAATCGGTCTGCACCCACTGCTCGGTCGGTTGCACGGTAATTGCAGAAGTCGAAAACGGTGTCTGGACCCGTCAGGCTCCTGGCTATGATTCTCCCTTCAACATCGGCGCCCATTGCGCCAAGGGCGCGTCGGTCCGCGAGCATGCGCATGGCGACCGCCGTTTGAAGTACCCGATGAAGCTGGTCGGCGGAAAGTGGCAGCGCGTCTCCTGGGACGATGCCATCAACGAGATCGGCGACAAGATGCTTGAGGTGCGCGAGACCTCCGGACCGGATTCGGTCTACTGGCTCGGTTCCGCCAAGCACTCCAATGAACAGGCCTATCTGTTCCGCAAATTCGCGGCCTACTGGGGGACGAACAACGTCGACCACCAGGCTCGCATCTGCCATTCGACCACGGTCTCCGGTGTTGCCAACACCTGGGGTTACGGCGCGATGACCAACTCCTACAACGATATCCACAATGCCAGGTCGATGATCCTGATCGGATCGAACCCGGCTGAGGCACATCCGGTGTCGTTGCTGCATCTTCTCAAGTGCAAGGAAGAGAACAATGCACCGCTGATCGTCTGCGATCCGCGCTTTACCCGCACGGCCGCGCATGCCGACGAGTTCGTCCGCTTCCGTCCGGGAAGTGACGTGGCGCTGATCTGGGGCATTCTCTACCACGTGTTCGAAAACGGCTGGGAAGACAAGGAATACATTTCCTCCCGTGTCTGGGGCATGGACCAGATCCGTGAAGAAGTGAAGAAATGGAACCCGGCGGAAGTCGAGCGTGTGACCGGCGTGCCTGGCTCGCAGCTCGAGCGGGTGGCCCGTACGCTGGCTGAAAATCGTCCCGGCACCCTGATCTGGTGCATGGGCGGAACCCAGCACACCAACGGATCGTCCAACACCCGCGCCTATTCGATCCTGCAGCTGGCACTTGGCAATATCGGCAAGAGCGGCGGTGGCGCCAACATCTTCCGCGGTCATGACAATGTGCAGGGCGCGACCGATCTGGGCGTGCTCGCCGATACGCTGCCGGGCTATTTCGGCCTGACCGCGGGCGCCTACGCTCACTGGGCGCGCGTCTGGGGTGAAGACCTCGATTGGCTCAAGGGCCGTTTTGCCACCATGAAAGGCAAGGACGGAAAGAACAAGTTGATGATGAACGAGACCGGTATTCCGGTGTCGCGCTGGATCGACGGTGTTCTCGAAGCCAAGGACAATCTCGAGCAGCCCGACAACACCAAGGTCATGGTGTTCTGGGGCCATGCGCCGAACTCGCAAACCCGCCTGCCGGAAATGCAGAAGGCCATGGGAATGCTCGACCTGCTGGTCGTGGTCGACCCCTATCCGACCATGACCGCGGTGCTCCAGGACCGCCAGGATGGCGTCTACCTGCTGCCGGCCTCGACCCAGTTCGAGACCTACGGTTCGGTAACGGCGTCCAACCGGTCGATCCAATGGCGTGAGGCGGTGGTTGATCCGCTGTTCGAATCGCTGCCTGACCACACCATCATGTACAAGTTCGCCAAGAAGTTCGGTTTTGAGGATCGTCTGTTCCGCAACATCGAGGTCAATGGCGAAGAGCCGCTGGTCGAGGACATCACCCGCGAGTGGAACCGTGGCATGTGGACCATCGGCATGACCGGGCAGTCGCCCGAGCGGTTGAAGTCTCACATGGAGAACCAGCACACTTTCGACAAGACCACCCTGCGTGGTGTCGGCGGGCCGCATGACGGCGAATTCTATGGTTTGCCCTGGCCGTGCTGGGGAACACCGGAGATGAAGCACACCGGTTCGGCCAACCTCTACGACGTCTCGACTCCCGTCGCTCAGGGCGGCATGGGCTTCCGGGCCCGTTTCGGCGTCGAGCGCAATGGCGACAACCTGCTGGCCGAAAACAGCTGGCCGGTCGGCTCGGAGATCGAGGACGGTTATCCCGAGTTCACCATGGCCATGCTCAAGGGGCTCGGCTGGGACAAGGATCTGACTGCTTACGAGCGCAGGATGATCGAATATGTCGCAGGCATCCTCAAGGATCGCCCGAACGAGGAAGAGGTCGGCGAGACCTCGCACCAGGGCGATATCCCGTCTGACTATGACGACAAGGTTGGAGGCGTGAACTGGAAGGTTGATCTTTCCGGCGGCATCCAGCGCGTCGCCATCAAGCACGGCTGCGCGCCCTACGGTAATGCCAAGGCCCGCGCCGTGGTCTGGACCTTCCCCGATCCGGTGCCGCTGCATCGCGAACCGCTCTACGCGCCAAACCGCGAACTCGTGGCCGACTACCCGACGATCGCCGACAAGACCTTCTGGCGTGTGCCGACGGCCTTCAAGTCGATCCAGGACGTCGATCATTCCAAGGACTTCCCGCTGGTCATGACCTCCGGGCGTCTGGTCGAATATGAAGGCGGCGGCGATGAAACCCGCTCCAACCCGTGGCTGGCCGAGCTGCAGCAGGAGATGTTCGTCGAGATCAACACCTTCGACGCCAACAATCTTGGCATCCGGGACCGTGAAGCGGTCTGGCTGCACAGCCCGTCCGGCGCCAAGATCAAGGTGATGGCGATGCTGACCGAACGGGTTGGCAGAGGTGTTGTCTTCTGTCCGTTCCACTTCGGCGGGCAGTTCCAGGGTGTGGACCAGAGAGACAAGTATCCTGAAGGTGCTGATCCGATCGTGCTTGGGGAAGCGTGCAACACCGCGCAGACCTATGGCTACGACATGGTCACGCAGATGCAGGAAACCAAAACCACGCTTTGCCGCATCGAGCGGGCATAGGGAGGATATACAATATGGCTAGAATGAAATTCCTCTGCGACGCTGAACGCTGCATCGAGTGCAACGCCTGTGTCACCGCCTGCAAGAACGAGAACGAAGTGCCGTGGGGCGTGAACCGCCGTCGCGTCGTCACCATCAATGACGGCAAGCCCGGTGAACGCTCGATCTCGGTCGCCTGCATGCACTGCTCTGACGCGCCGTGCATGGCGGTCTGCCCGGTCGATTGTTTCTACCAGACGGCGGACGGCATCGTGCTGCACGACAAGGATCTGTGCATCGGTTGCGGCTATTGCTTCTATGCGTGCCCCTTCGGCGCGCCGCAATTCCCGCAGGCGTCGAACTTCGGCTCCCGCGGCAAGATGGACAAGTGCACCTTCTGTGCCGGCGGTCCGGAAGAAGACACCTCCGCCGCCGAGTTCCAGAAATACGGCCGCAACCGCATTGCGGAAGGCAAGCTGCCGCTGTGTGCCGAGATGTGCTCGACCAAGGCTCTGCTGGCCGGAGACGGCGATACGGTTTCGCAGATCTACCGCGAACGTATCGTTGCACGCGGCTTCGGTGCAGGAGCCTGGGGCTGGGGTACAGCCTACGAGCAGAAGGGCGGTTGATCGGCGTTTGCCCATCACAGCCAGACCGGCCGGCGAGAGCATTCTTGCCGGTCGGCTGGTGGTCGCCAGATCGTATCCGGACACCGGGAGTTCACCGATGAAACATCTCACGACGCGCCGCGCGTCTGCGCGATACCTCCTACCCGGCATCGCTTTTGCGCTCTTGTTTCTTGCCGGGCTGCTGCTGCCGCTCGAGGCCAATGCCCAGAGCTCGGTTCGCCCGCCTGAAGATGCCACGACCTCGATTGCGCCGCCCGGACCGCCCTTGCAGGGCGGGGTTCAGGGCACCGAATCGGATGCCGATATCTGGCGTGATATCCGTCAGGGTGAGGTGGGTTATGTGCCGATCCCCGACAAGTCCGCCGGGCTGATGATCCAGTCGCAGGGCGAAGACTGGCGGCTTTATCGCAACGGCCCGATGAATGATTACCTGGGCTACGCCATGCTGGCCACGATTGTGTTGCTGGCGCTGTTCTTTGCCATTCGCGGCCGCATCAAGGTCGAGCACGGAATGTCAGGGATCAAGATCAAGCGCTTCTCCACGCTTGAGCGGATGAGTCATTGGCTGATGGCGCTGTCCTTCATCACACTCGGAATCAGTGGCCTCAACTTCACCTTCGGCCGCTCGTTCGTCTTGCCTGTCATCGGCAAGGACCTGTTCGGCCCCTTGTCCGGCTTCCTCAAGGCCACGCACAATTACACCGCCTTTGCCTTCATGGTCGGCCTCGTTCTCGCCTTCGTGCTCTGGATCGTCCATAACATCCCCGACCGGACCGATCTCAACTGGCTGGCCAAGGGCGGCGGACTGATCGGCAAGTCGAACCATCCGCCGGCGAGGAAGTTCAATGCCGGTCAGAAGCTTATCTTCTGGGGCGTGATGCTTCTCGGATTGTCGGTCTCGGTCTCGGGCTGGGCTTTGCTGTTTCCCTTCGAGCACCACCTGTTTACCAGCACATTCGCGCTTCTGGGCAATATCGGCATCGATGTTCCGGCTATTCTCGGCCTGCCGGAGCCGCCTTACACCGCCATTCAGGAGCAGCAGTTCAACAGCGCCTGGCATGGTATCATCGCTGTCGTGATGATCTGTTTGGTCCTCGCCCATATCTATATCGGCACCATTGGGATGCAGGGTGCCTACGATGCCATGGGCTCGGGAGAGGTCGACCTGAACTGGGCCCGGGAACACCATTCCCTGTGGGTCGAGGAAGTCATGGCCAAGAAGACCGAGCGGTCTCCACCCGCGCCGGCCGAGTGAAGACGGGAAGGAAGAGACCATGAAAGCATTTCTTCTCAGCATTGCAGTTTTGCTGCTGATTGTCGCCGGAGCCCGGTTTGGCCTCAAGCCGCTGTGGGAAACCCCGTCGGCGGTGGCTTATTCGACAGATAATGTGCGCCTCCACTGATAGGCTTTACCCGGCCGCGGGCACAGGGTGCTTTGCGGCCGTACCGGCCCCGGAAATGAAAGTGACACAATGAGCGACGAAACCTTCAACCTGTCGATGCGCAAATTTCTCAAGCAAGTGGGCGTCACGTCGCAGCAGCAGATCGAGGAACTGGTGCGCTCGGGCGCAGCAGGCAGCGGTCCGTTGAAGCTCAAGATGGTACTGACAGCCGAGGGCACCGACATGCATCATGTCGTGACCGGCGAAGTCGAGTTGCCCTGACAGGAAACATGCTGCCCGATCCCGAATTTCCGCCCCTGTTGACGGGGCATGCGGTGCCTGCTTCGCAAGACCCGTTGATCGTGGCGCTTGAGCGCATGGGCGAAGCCAGGCTCGAAGCCGGCGATCTGTTCTGGTCGATGGCGGAAACCCACGCCCGTGCCGCGATCGCTCTTGAGCCCGACTGCAGCCTGGGCAAGGCACTGCAGATGGTGCCGCTGCTGATGGTTGCCATCGGCGATGCGCTGGGTGCGATCGGACCGCCCAATCTGGCGCTGATGTATCGATGGCCGCAGACATTGCTCGTCAATGGTGGCGAAGTTGGCAATGTGTTCCTGCACGCGCCTGATGGTGTCGGGCTTGAAGAAACACCCGACTTCATGGTTCTGGGGTTCTCGATTGCGATGAGCCTGCCGCCCGAAATCATCGACGCGCCAGGACTGACGAGCCATGCCACCGCGCTGTTTGAAGAGGGTTGCGGTGATCTTGACCGGACCCAGGTGATCGAAGCGGTGGCCCGGCATTTCCTGTCCTGGGTCGATACCTGGGAACATGATGGTTTTGCCGCAGCCCACGCCGATTTTCACGGCCGCATGCAACCGGCCGACACCATCGCGGTTCAGATAGGGTCAGTGACACATGAAGGCCGGATGATCGGCATAGATGAAGATGGCGGCCTGCTGTTGAAAGGCACTGACGGTGCCCGCGGCGTGTCGCTGGCGCAAGGATTGGGGATGGCCGGGTGACATCGACGAAGGACAGGGTAAGGGGCGTGATCTGGAAATCCGCCGGACAGCATCTCACCCACAGGCTCGACAATGGTTGGCTTGCGGTGAGCGGGGATTTCCTGCGCGCCTATTACACAAGGCCCGAGATCCATCCGGTCGAGGAAAGCTGTGCCGTCGAGCATGCGCTGTTCGAACGGTTGATGGCCGACCCGTTTGCGCCGGTCAGCGCCGAGGAACTTGCCACGATCGCCGATCCGGATGCGGCGGAAAACTATGCCGTGGTACTGCGGTTCCGCGATCACCTGGTCGCCAAGGGGTCGATAGAGGCCGCCTATGCCTCGCTGTTTACCCCCGGCGCGCCGCTGGTCCCGCCGGTGTTCATCAGCCAGATGGCGCATCTGATCATGGGCAATATCCTGATGGGCGAAACCGATGCGATGGTGGCGCGCGCGGCTGAGCTGTTCTTCCGGGAGCAGACCGCCACCACGTCGAACGAGCGGATGATGCTGGCCGATGCCGAAGTGGTGGAAACCCGCGCCCGGCAGACCGCGCTTCTGGCTCTGAGCGATCCCCGCCGCACCGAAGTCGACCTCGAAATCCTCAACGCCGAAGGCGCGGAAGACTACTGGGCTCGCGCCGACCGGTTTGATCTGGCGCTCGATTTCCGCTTTGCCGAGCCAGGGCAGGATGCCTTTGCCCGGCTGATCGAACGCTGGATCAGGCATTTCCTCGACATGCGGGTCCGGGTGCAGCCACTGCAGTCGGTCAAGGATCAGCGCTGGTCCTGGCATGTCGGACTGGATGCGGAGGCAACCCGCATCCTCAACGCGCTCTATGAGGGTGAGTATCTGCCCGAGCAGGGGCAGGGCAGCATTGTTGCGTTGTTCCGGATGGAGTTTCTCGATTACGACCGGGTGGTGGAGAAAATGCGCCGCAAGCCGGCCTTTCTCGGGCTGGCTGTCGATGCGCATGACCGCATTCGCATGAAGCCGCAAAATCTCCTGATCAACCTGCCACTCAACCAGGTGCTCCAGTAGCGCCCAGCACCGTCGCCGGCTGTTTCGCCGGAAAAGCAGCACAAGGTTTCACCGCCCGGGATATGTCTCCCGGCCATCTGCGTCCGAAAAAAGGCTGCTGGAAGAGTTACTGGGACTCGACCGCAATGGCGGTGATCTTTCCAACGCCGCTGTCGCCTGCGGAATCGTACTCGATGGTGACCTTGTTTCCGGCGCTCAGGCCTTCGGGCACGAGCTCACCTGCCGGCGCCAGATCCCAGACCGTCTTGTCATCGAGGACCAGGACATGATCGACCCGGTCATAGGCGACAACCGTGCCTCCGGCGGTGTCCGCCAGAGCCGGTGTTGCGAGCGTAGATCCAAGAAGTGCAAGAGCAGAAATCAGGCGCATGAGATCCTCCATACGACGTGTTGCCGCATAGCTATGCGCCGGTCCTGTCATTCCCGCAAGAGCCTTTGTCAGCCATGCAAACCACGCTGCAAAGACCGGGCATCAACGCTGCTATTTCTCGCTGAGGAAATCCTCCACCGTCAGACCCTGGCGGCCGGCTTCCAGATAGTCGTCGGTGGTGCGGGTGCGGCGCTTGTTCGCAACGGCAAAGGGGTCCGCCCCGTCGCGTGACAGCGATTCGAGCCGGCAGTCCTCGCACATGTGGATCAGGGCCCGTCGTTCCTCGCTGTCAAACATCCAGTTGCCCGCGAGCCGCCGCTCCACCGCCCGCAGCATGCCGCCGGCAGCAAAGGCCTTGCCGCAGGAGGTGCAACAGGCCGGTTCGTCCTCATGCAGGGTAACAGGCTGCATCACGGCCGGTGACAGATTGTAGCGCGGCTCAAGGCTTATCGCTGATTCCGGGCAGGTCGATTCGCAGATGCCGCACTGGACACAGGCCGCTTCGACAAAGCGCAATTGCGGAGAGCCGGGCGTGTCGCGCAACGCATCGGCCGGGCACGAGGATGTGCAGGCCATGCACAGCGTGCAGGCTTCCGTGTCCACCAGCACGGTTCCGTAAGGGGCGCTGCCGGAAAGCGGCAGGATGCCGGAAACGGGTGTGCCGGCATCGGCCAGCACACCGAGTGCGGCGCGCGCGACTTCCCGCTTGCCGCCAAAGGGCGTGGGGGCGGCGCGTGTAAGTTCCGGCAGGTCGGGCAGGGCGTAAAGCGCGGATTCCAGCTGATCCGGATCGGCTTCGAGCAAAGTCACGATCCGTCCGCCGCTATGGCCGAAGCCCGACAGCAAGGCTTCCATCAACTGGCTTTCTTCCGCAACCGCACTGAATTCCTCCGCCTTGTGCGGATCCCCGAGCACCACGATCTGGCGAAACCCGGCGGCCAGCGCCGCTGCCATCACATCGTGGCCGATGCCGCTGGTCGCATGCATTTCCAGCGGAATGACCCTTGCCGGCAGGCCGCGGCCGAATCGCGCCATGGCTCCGATCAGAGGCGTGCCGTGGCTAGCATCGTGCAGCAGCAGCACCGGCGCCTGGCCTTTCGCGGAAAGGTAGGTCCGGGCCAGCGTCTGGATCTTCAGGATCTGGTCGGTCCGCGTCGGATAGGCATAGGCCACAGCACCCGTCGGGCAATGGGCCGCGCAATTGCCGCATCCGCCGCAGATGCCTGGATCAATGGTGATGATGTCGCCCTGACCGGTGATCGCGCCGGCGGGGCACTGGTCGATGCACTTGGTGCAGCCGGTTTTCCGCGACCGCTCATGGGCGCAGATCGAAGCGTCATAGGTGACGTAAAGCGGCTTTTCGAAGCTGCCGACGTAATCCGAGGCCTCGATCACCGCTTCCAGGATGGCCACCGAATTGCCCGGATCGGCCCGGAAATAACCATCCCGGCCATGGGCGCGCGTGAACAGCGCGGTCTCGCCGGAGATGTCGAAGATCACGCTGCAGCTGGTTTTCGCTCCGTCGCGCGGCATCGCAAAGTCAGGCCTTGCGCGCGACGACGGCAGCATCGCGGCGTAGCCGTCCACCACCAGCTCAAAGGCGCCCAGCGAGCCGGTTGCAGAGCTGACGCGCCCCGCGAAGATCGGAAACTCAAGCTCGGAGGGCAGCACCAGATCGTCGACCGCACTGAGCAGCAAGGTCACCGACAAGCTCCGGTTCAGCCGTTGCGCTGCATCGAACGCGGCCTGGCCGGCCCCGATCACCAGGCACAGGCCGTCGCTCTCGATCGACCTCAGCCGCGCCGGCACCGTCGGCAGCTTGGCTGCAGTCAGCAGGGCTTCGATCTTCGGCGTCTTCGATGCGTTGTCAGCGCTCCAGCCCGCCATCTCGCGGATATTGACGAATGACAGGGCGTCATGGCCTGTTTCCGCAGCAATTTCCTCAAACAGCGGACGTTCCTGGGTGCAGGCAATGCAGATCGGTGATTCTGTGGCGAGCGCGGTCTCGAGCGCTCCCATTTCACTGCGGCAAAGCTGGGTGTGGCCCGACACTTCGCCATAGGCTGACCCCAGTTTTGCGGGGTCTATGGACATGGTCTTCTCGCAGCTGCATACAAATAACTTGGTTGCGTCTAAAACCATCGGAGCACCCTTGTTGTCGTCTGCAAACACCTTATACTTTCAACGGGAAGAGACAACCGTGATTGCCTCAAGACCGTGGAGGAACTGGCGGGCGTGTCGCGGGAACTGACAATTATGCTGGGAGTGATTGCCGAGAAGCGGCAATCGGTCTCACGCTGGGCAAAAGATTACTGGATGCCCGTCGGCGTGATGCTGGCGCCGGCCGACCTCAATGCGGGAGACATCCTGGTCAGCGATGACCGCATGACCCGCTACTACATGGGGCGGGTGGATCTCACCTGTTATGCCGCCGACACCGATGCCTATGTCGAGAATTTCGACAGCGGCAATCCCGCACTCTATGTGGTGTTGCGGCGCGACAGCGAAAACGAGCACCCGCTCGACTGGTATGTCCAAAGCGTCACCGCCTCTCCGCACGCCGCCCAGGACTACGAGGTCGGCAGCGAAGACATCATCGAGCGCCTGCCGATGCCGCCGGAGATTGCGGAGGCAATCCTCGAGTTTCTCGACGCCTATCATGTCGAGACGCCCTTCCTGAAACGGCGGCGCGACAAGCTGGATCTAGAGGAACAGAAATTCGGCAAGCAGCCGATCTTTCTGAGCCGCAAGCGCTCGGACCGGGGAGACCTCGATGGCTGACGAAAAAGAAGGGTTTTTCTCGCGCTGGTCAAAGCGCAAGCAGGCGCAATTGTCCAATCCGGATGTGGATCCCGACGATGGGGCGCCTGCGGCCGCACCGGTCGAGATCGATGAGGAGCAACTGGAAGCCGAGCGCAGTGAAGCCGAGGCCAACCGTCTGGCTGCCGAAGAGGTCGATCTGGAGAAGGTCGAATACGGTTTCGATTTCTCGATCTTCATGAAGCGCGGCGTGCCCGATGTCCTGCGCAAGAAGGCTCTGAAGAAATTCTTCAACTCCAACCCGGTTCTCGCCAATCTGGATGGCTTGAACGACTACGACGAGGATTTCAACAACCCGCTGCACATGGTCTACAAGTCGTCCTGGGACGTGGGCCGGGGTTTCCTGACGGAGGCGGAAAAGGTGCTGCAGCAGGCAACCGGACGTCTCACGCGCGATGAACCGCTTCCTGACGCGGCCTCGACAGAGGTTCCCGAAGAGCTGGAAGCCGACGCGGCGGAAACGTCAGTTCCTGCTGGTGACGAGGCAAGCGCTGAGGCGGATGCGGCCACCAACTCTGACGACCCTCAGGCCGAGGAGGCTCAGCCCCTCGATGCACAGCCGGAACCGGAAACCGCAGAGGTTGAACCGCCGCAACACAAGCGGGTGTCGATCAGGCAGCGGCTGAACGGATGATGCACGTGTCAGACGTTGGGGTCGGCCAGATGGTTGCGCAACATTTCGCTATAGGCTGCGGCCATCTCGTTCACGAAGGCTTCGTGATCGGCGACGTCGATCACGTTCTTGGCGACAAATGCGTTGTAGCGCGCTGCGCCATAAAGGAACGCCATGTGGATCTCGGTGGCGGGGATCTTGGCATTGGCCGTGTTGGCGGTGCGGACGAACCGATCGGCAAGCCTGACAAATTTTTCCGTTGCGGTGCTGTCCATCGCGGGTCTTCTCCATCACTCAATGACTGTCGGAGCGGCATGCCCGGATCCGAGACAGGAACCGGGATGAGGGCTGCGACAACTGGGGCGCACTATCGACCATGGGGTACGCAGTGACAATCGCCATCGATCAGATTCTGGAACAACTCAAACGGGTCAAGGGGCCCGACCTGAGCGGCAATATTGTCGATCTCGGACTGGTTTCGGATATCGCAGCCAGCGGTGATCAGGTCGCGTTCTCGATCACGGTTCCGGCCGATCGCGCCGCCCAGCTGGAGCCGTTACGCGCCGCAGCCGAAAAAGCGGCTCTGGCTGCGCCGGGCGTTGCCAAGGCGTTGGTCACGCTGACGGCGGACAGCAAGGGACAGCCTGCTCCCGTGCGCTCGGCACCATCGATTGAGCAAGCCTCCGCTGTTCCTCCACCGATGCAGAAACAGGCACCACCGCCGCAACCCGCGACCAGGGCTCCTGTGCCCGGTGTTGGAGCGATCATTGCCGTTGCCTCGGGCAAGGGCGGTGTCGGCAAATCCACCACGTCGGTCAACATCGCGCTCGGCCTGCAGGCCCGCGGCCTCAAGGTTGGCATACTCGATGCCGACATCTACGGGCCGTCACTGCCAAGGCTGCTCAATATCTCGGGTCGCCCGCAAAGCGGCGGCGACCGCGTCCTCATCCCGCTCGAAGGCCATGGCCTGAAGGTGATGTCGATGGGGTTTATGGTCGACGAGGATACCGCCACGGTCTGGCGCGGGCCGATGATCATGCAGGCGCTCACCCAGATGCTGCGCGAAGTCGCCTGGGGCGAGCTCGATGTGCTCATCGTCGACATGCCGCCGGGCACCGGTGACGCCCAACTGACCATGGCGCAGAATGTGCCGCTGGCCGGCGCCGTGATCGTCTCGACGCCGCAGGATCTGGCGCTGATCGATGCCCGCAAGGGGCTCAGCATGTTTCGCAAGGTCGATGTGCCCATTCTCGGCATCATCGAGAACATGAGCTATTTCAGCTGTCCCGATTGCGATGGCCGGCACGCGATATTCGGCCATGGCGGTGCACGCGCGGAAGCCGAGCGCATTGGTGCGCCGTTTCTGGGCGAAGTCCCGCTGGTGATGCAGATCCGCGAGACATCCGACAGCGGCACCCCCATCGTGGTGTCCGATCCGGAAAGTGTTCAGGCCCAGATCTATCGCGACATTGCCGGGCTGATCTGGGACCGGCTGAGTGAGGAACGGATGCTGGCGGGAGGTCACGATTAGGCCATGCAGGATTTCGCAGGTGCATTCGGGCTGGCATTCGGGCTGATCGCTTCGGGCGATCCGGACCTGTTCGAGATCGTCGGGCTGTCGATGCGCGTCAGCCTGACGGCGCTGCTGCTGTCCTGTCTCATCGGCTTTCCCATCGGCGCGCTGCTGGTGGTGCGAAAGTTCTTCGGCCGCGGCATCGTCATTGCCCTGGTCAATTCGATGATGGGGTTCCCCCCGGTGGTGATCGGGCTTCTGGTCTACCTGGCTCTGTCGCGCGCCGGCCCGTTGGGCTGGCTCGGCCTGCTCTACAGCCCGACGGCAATGATCATTGCCCAGACCCTGCTCATCGCGCCGATTGTCGCCGCGCTGTCACGCCAGGTGCTCGAAGCCCTGCAGGCCGAGTATGACGAACAGTTCCGCTCGCTCGGGGTTTCGCGCGGCTCCGCCATGCTGGCGCTGATCGTTGATGGGCGTTACGGCCTCGTCACCGTTGCGCTGGCAGGCTTTGGCCGCGCCGTGGCCGAGGTCGGAGCGGTGATCATTGTCGGCGGCAATATCGAACATTTGACCCGGGTGATGACCACCGCGATTGCGCTCGAGACTTCAAAAGGCGACCTGGGAATGGCGCTGGCGCTCGGGATCATCCTGATGAGCATCGCGGTGTCGGTCAATCTCGGCGCAAGCGCGCTGCGGGCGGTGGCGGAAAGGCAGGCCTATGCCTGACGCCGCACCAATCGTCTCACCTGGAAAAACGGACAAGGGACCGCCGACGCCGCGTGATCGTTTGTTGCCGGGTGCACTCCGGCTTGATGGCCTCACGCTACAGGTCGCGGGGAAGACTCTGGTCGACATCGAGAAGCTGTCGCTGGAACCGCGCTCCGTCACGGTGGTCATGGGTCCCAACGGGGCCGGCAAAAGCCTGTTTCTGCGCCTGGTCCACGGTTTGATTCCGCCGACCAGCGGCTGGGTTAGCTGGGGCGAGGTTGCCTGCGGTGAAGCCACCCGCTCGACCCAGGCCATGGTTTTCCAGAAGCCGGTGCTGCTGCGCCGTTCGGTGGCTGCCAATATCGATTTCGTGCTGCGCCGCCGCGCCGGGGCCAAAACCGAGCGCCGGGCGCGGCGTGATGAATTGCTGGCCCGGGTCGGGCTCGCCGGTCGGGCCGAACAGCCGGCGCGGCTGCTCTCGGGTGGCGAGCAGCAGCGGCTGGCGCTGGCGCGCGCCCTGGCGACACGCCCGAAGGTGTTGCTCCTCGATGAACCGACAGCCAGCCTCGATCCGGCATCGGTTCAGATGATCGAGCAGATCGTGCTGGCAGCCAGCGCGGAAGAGACAAAGGTGATCTTCGTCACCCATGATGTAGGCCAGGCCCGGCGCCTCGCCGATGACGTGGCGTTCCTGCATCACGGCCGGCTGATCGAGCATCGCCCGGCGGCCGAATTTTTCTCCAGCCCGACATCCGAAGCTGCTAATGCCTACCTGGCGGGCCGCATCGTGCTTTGATCCGAGACCGAAACCTTATTGCAGAGGAAGATTGACATGAGCACAAAAACTGGCGTTCTCGGAGTTGCATTGCTCTCCATTCTGGCAACAGCCGCGTCGGCGGAAGATCCGTCGATACTGGTTCAATCGACCACATCGACGCAGAATTCAGGCTTTTACGATTACATCCTGCCGATCTACAAATCCGAGACCGGCGTGACGGTGAATGTGGTCGCCGTGGGCACCGGACAGGCAATCAAGAACGCGCAGAACTGCGACGCGGACGTTCTGCTCGTCCACGCCAGGGCGGCAGAGGAAAAATTCGTTGACGGCGGGTATGGCGTGGCGCGCTCGAACCTGATGTACAATGATTTCGTCATTGTTGGTCCCACTGCCGACCCCGCCGGAATTGACGGAGGCAAGGATGCAGTGGCGGCGTTCAAGACCATAGCCGACAAGAAGACGCTGTTTGCCTCGCGCGGCGATGATTCCGGCACCAACAAGGCCGAGCTGCGGCTCTGGGACCAGGCCGGTGTCGATACCAAGGCCGCCTCGGGCGACTGGTACCGTGCCACTGGCTCCGGCATGGGCGCGACGCTCAATGCCAGCGTCGGCATGGGTGCCTACACGATTTCGGATCGCGCCACATGGATCAGCTTCGGCAACAAGGGCGATTACAAGATCACGGTCGAGGGCGATCCGGTGCTGTTCAATCAGTACGGCATCATCCTGGTCAATCCGGAAAAGTGCCCGAGCGTGAAGGCCGATCTCGGCCAGCAGTTCATCGACTGGCTGACCTCGCCGCACGGGCAGCAGCTGATCGATGATTTCAAGCTCGACGGCAAGCAGCTGTTCTTCGCCAACGCAAACGGATGATCAGCTGTCGATCCCGAAGCTGCTGAAGGGCAGGAACGACACCAGCTCGCCCCGGGCCACTGATGTCACCTCCTCGGTGATCTCGATCAGGCCCGTTGCCTGCCGCAAGCCGGAAATCAGCCCGGATCCGTCGCGCGCAAATTTATGCGCGACGGGGCGTCCGTCGGGGCCGGGCTCCAGCCATCCGCGCCAGAACTCTCGGCGGCCGGGCTTTTTGCCCGGCACCTCGAAACCGGCTGCCACCGGAAACCGGATCGGCTCCTGATAGCTGCCGCCGCCGAGCACCCTGAGCGCCGGGCGCACATAGAGCAGAAAACAGACAAAGGCCGCCACCGGATTGCCGGGCAGGCCGAGAAAGATGCAGTCGCCGATCTGGCCGAAACTCATTGGTCTGCCGGGTTTGACCGCGATCTGCCAGAGGTGACGCGTCCCTAGCGTGTCGATGGCATTGATGATGTGATCCTCGTCGCCGCGCGAGGCGCCGCCACTGGTCAGGATCACGTCATGGGTCTTGGCGACCTCAGCCAGCGTGGATTCGATAAGCTCTGCTTTGTCGGGCAGGATGCCGAGGTCGGTGATCTCGCAGGGCAGGGTGCCCAGCAGCGCGTGCAGCATCGAGCGGTTGGAATCGTAGACCTGGCCTTGCGCGATTGTTGCACCGGGCTCCAGCAGCTCGTCGCCATTTGACAGGATCGCAACACGCAGCGGTTTGCGCACCAGGACATTTGAAAGGCCGAAAGAGGCCAGCGCCGCCATGTCCTGCGGGCGAAGCCGCGAGGTGGCGTGCAGCACCGGGGTATCGGCGGCCACGTCCTCGCCGGCCAGGCGGGCATTGGCCCCACGCTTGAGATTGAGAGGAACGGAGACATGATCGCCGTCAACCGTGCAGTCTTCCTGCATCGCCACCGTGTCGGCGCCCTCAGGCATCGGGGCACCGGTGAAAATCCGTGCGGCCTGGCCCGGCTCGATGCGGTGGCTGTCAAGGTCACCGGCGGCGATGCGGGCAACCACCGGCATCGGCCCGGTGGCAGGCGCCGCAAAGGCGTAGCCGTCAACGGCGGAATTGTCATGCAGCGGCACGTTGCGCGGCGCGATGATATCGGCGGCAAGCCAGCGTCCGGAAGTCTCGACCAGCGGCAGCTCCTCGACGCCGGCCACCACTGACAGTCGGCCGGTCAGGATTTCCAGGCATTCCGCATGGCTGAGCCGGTCCTTGTCGGTGAGGAAGCAATCATTGAGCAGTTTGCGCGAGGTCATGCGGCGGTCTCTCCCAGTCCGGTTTCAAGCGCAATCATATCGGCGATGGCAGTGACGTCGTCCAGTGAGAAGACGGGAACTTCTGCGTCATCGACGGCATGATCGGTGGCGATGGCGCGAAGGCTGCTGCCGGTATCGGGCAGCGGCGTCCGGTCAAGCGCCGCCTGCCGCCGCACTTCGATCTTCGGATGGCTCTCGCGCTTGTAGCCTTCGACCAGGACCAGATCGCAAGGTGACAGGCGCGCCAGCATCTCCTGCATCGATGGTTCCGGCCCTTCCTTGAGTTCATGCATGAGCGCCCAGCGGCGGCCCGACACGATGGCCACTTCCCCTGCGCCCGCCTGGCGATGGCGGTGGCTGTCGGTGCCTTCATGGTCGACATCAAACGCATGATGCGCGTGTTTGAGGGTGGACACCCGAAACCCGCGCCGGGTGAACTCCTCCACCAGCTTGCAGGTCAGCGTGGTCTTGCCGGAATTCTTCCAGCCGGTAATGCCGAAGACACGCGGTGTCATGCAGACGCTCCGGCGAGATAGATCTGTGCCTCGGCCAGTTCCTCGGGCGTGTTGGCGTTGAAGAACGGGTCCGGGGTACCGTCGCTGCCGGCTTCAAAATCGCAGAAGGCGAAATCGTGCCGGTGAACCCAGGCGAGAACCTTCATCGTGTCACTGCTGGAGAGCCACTCCTTCAGATCCTTGCGCAAAGCCACCGGCCACAGCCCGAACACCGGGTGCCGGTTGCCATTCGAGCGAGCGATGACAATGCGCTCCGGCCCGGACAGCGTGGTGAAACGCTCGACCAGATCTAGCGGCAGGAACGGCGTGTCGGTTGCGGCGGTGACGACATGGGTGACACCGGGCAGCGTGGCTGCCCATTCGAGACCGGTGAGTACACCTGCCAGTGGGCCGACATGGCCGCTGATCGTATCGGGCAGAACCGGCAGATCGAAGGCAATATAGGGGGCAGGATTAGAATTCGCGTTGATGGCCAGGTGCTCCACCTGCGGTGCGATCCGCTCGATGACGCGCGAGATCATCGATTGTCCGGCGAGCAGCTGCAGGCCCTTTTCGCCGCCGCCCATCCGTCGCGACAGACCGCCCGCCAGCACCAGACCTGCGATTGGAGCGCTCACGACTGGTCCTCTGACGCGCCCTTGCGGCGGTGCCTGGACGACTCGCCGGCGGCCTCGGTGGGATCGCCGTCAAACTCGATCCGGTCGAGGCCTGCCAGAGCCACGAACCGCTTGCCGCGCGCCCGCCCGATCAGCGTCAGTCCGGCTTCCTTCGCCAGCTCCACGCCCCAGGCGGTAAAGCCGGATCGCGAGACCAGAATGGGGATCCCCATCATCACGGTCTTGATCACCATTTCTGAAGTCAGCCGCCCGGTGGTGTAGAAGATCTTGTCGTCCGGCTTGACCTTGTTCAGGAACATCCAGCCGGCGATCTTGTCGACCGCATTGTGCCGCCCGACGTCTTCCATGTAGACCAGCGGCACATCGCCCTGGCACAGCACGCAGCCATGGATGGCACCGGCTTCTAGGTAAAGGCTCGGCGCGGTGTTGATCTTGTGGGTCAGGCTGTAGAGCCATGAGGTTTTCAGCCGCGCGTCCGGCGAAAGCGCGATGTCGGAAAAATTCTCCATCACATCGCCAAACACGGTGCCTTGGGCGCAGCCCGAAGTGCGCACCTTTTTCTGCAGCTTGGTCTCGTAATTGGTCTCGCGCTCGGTCCGGACCACCACCACTTCGAGATCGTCATCATAGTCGATCGCCGTGATCTCGTCGTCGGCATGCAGCATGTTCTGGTTGAGCAGATAACCGACCGCCATCAGGTCCGGATGGTCCCCGATCGTCATCATGGTGACGATTTCCTGCCGGTTGAGATAGAGCGTCAGCGGCTTTTCGGTGACCACCCGCGTGGTGACTTCCGCGCCAAGATGGTTGACACCGGTAACCTCGGCGGAGAGCCGGGGATCGGACGGGTCTGATCTGAGCAAAAAGCCGTCGTCAAACGGCGGTTTGGCTATCGTCAACGGGACAACTTTCGCTTCGAGTGCATTGGCCCGGGATGCTACAGCGATTTGCGTCAAACACAACTCGTCCGAAGCCGGCGCACTCGCCATCCCGGTGAAATTTTGCCGTGCGGCATGCGGTGAGTTGTCTCAGTCCGTTCCGGTCGCGATCAACAATTGCCGCACCATCCGTTTGAACATTTCCAGCTCCTTGTCCCAGGTCGCATTCTTGCCGATCGAGACCGTGCGCAGGGCAAGTCCGCGCAAGCTGGAAAGCACAACATGCCGGAGCGCGGAAACTTCCCTGGCCGTAAGCCCGCTGTCCTGCAACGCGTCCGCCCACCGGCTGTCGAGATGCAGTTCGACGTCGCGCACCATGCTCTGGATTTCGGGGAACAACTTGGCGTTTCCACGCTCTGACATCCAGCTCAGGATGACCGCCAGGAAACGTGAATTGCTGGAGATCTCTCAGTCCCTGTCGATGGCGGCATCCATGCGGCTGTGAAGATCGACGATGATGTGCGCCATAGCAACGCGGTTCGTTGGCCGGAGCAGGGGCGGCAACGCACGCTCTCGTTGACGACACGAAACTTCGGATGGCCGGCTCCATCTCGGGACTCGCTCTTCGGGGCCATGCCGGTGTCTTGCACTTCGGGGGCCCAGAAGACATCACAGGGCGTCTGAAAACCTGTGAAACGCCGTCCCGAAGATGTGTCAAATATGCCACATTGATGTTCGGGATTCCTAAAGTTGGGGTCTCCTATATTCTACGGGTTCTTGGAAAAATATATAATTATCAGTTATTTGGGCTGTATCTGCCGCCTGGCTTGACTGCGCCTCATTGCTAACAATTTCCTCGCCACGGCCCCAGCACTTTACTTGAGAAAAATAGTCAACTATTGGGTAATCCATCGTAGCCAGCCAGCCATCCCGTGCGAGGATCGTGAGCCAGCCAATCCAGGACTCCCTTCGGATTAGCCGATTGGGAGGCTCATAATCTTTGTACATCTTATATGGGGGATGGGACATGAAAGTCTCGCTCAGAGGCGCGCCGACTTCCGGCACTCGATCAAATTCACACTCGCAGATTTCCGACATGTTGAGCGCCACTGTGGCCGCAGCCTGTTTCGTTGCAGTGGGCACGCACGGCACGATGGCGCAGGATGGCGAGACAATCGTTCTCCCCACTGTTGAAGTTGAAACCACGCAGCAAGAGCAGTCGACTGCTCCGACCGAGGCTCAGCGGCAAGAGGCAGCAGCAGCGAGCCGTCGCGCAGCGCAACGTGCTGCGGCAGCGAACGCCAGGCGCCAGGCCGCTGCGGCTGCCGAGCGCGCGGCCGCAATCGAAGCGGCCAATCAGCGGGCTGCAGCCGAAGCAGCAGCAGCGGCTGCCGCAGAAGCCAGGGCCAAGGAAATTGCCCGCGGCAACCCCTTCGCCGACCCGGACGCGCCCTTCAAGAGCGACCGCCTGGCCAACTCGCGTCTGCCCGGCTCCATCGCCGACACGCCGCGTACGGTAACGGCGATCGGCAAGGAAGTCCTCGAAACCACCGGCATGACCTCGGTGCGTGAAATCGCGCGGACCACCCCCGGCATGTCGATCGGTTTCGGTGAAGGCGGCAACTCCTTCGGCGACAACATCTATATCCGCGGCTTCAAGGCCAACAACGACATCTATGTTGACGGCATCCGCGATCCCGGCATCAGCGTGCATGAAACCTTCAACACCGAACAGGTCGAAATCATCAAGGGCCCTGCCGGAACAGTCGGCGGCCGTGGAACGACCGGCGGTGCGCTGGATATCGTTTCCAAGAAGGCCAAGGATATCTCCTTCTTCGAAGCATCGACGACCTACACAAGTGCCAACACCAAGCGCGGCACGATCGATTTCAACCATGCATTCAATGAACAGGTCCAGCTGCGCATCAACGCCCTCATCCAGGATGGCAACGTCGCAGGCCGTGACCATGTCGAGGATGATCGCCGCGGCCTTGCGGGGGCAGTAACTCTCAAGCCGACCGACCGTTTCACCGTCGAGGCCGACGTTTCGCACACCACCCTCAACCAGACACCGGACTGGGGCGTGGCTTCTCTGTCGGATGATGGTGGTCCTGTCACCGAATATGGTGTCGATCGGGCGACCTTCTACGGCGTCGTTGGCCGGGATTACCAGGACGTGGCGCAGACAGTCGGCACGCTCAAGACCATCTACGAGCTGTCAGACAACGCCAAGCTCACCAACACCGCGCGTTACTCGCGGTCGATCAATGATTACGTGCTCACCGCTCCGAGCGGCCTGATCACCAACGGCTCGACCGACATCAACGACTGGCAGGTTCGCCTGAGCTTCAAGAGCAAGTACCAGGAGACAGACGTGTTCTCCGATACTCTGGAACTGACCGGCGAAACCTCGTTGGGCGGTGTCTCGCACAACTACGTGGCCGGGTTGAGCTACAGCGACGAGAAGGTAAGAGCCTTCAGCTACGACAATCTCCAGAGCGAAGACTATCTTCCGCCCGCAGGTCAGCGTGGCTGTACGGTATCGGCGGTCAATCCCGATCCGATCGGCGAAGGCTGCTGGTCCGGTGAAACTCCTGTCCGGGGAACCTCCGCGACCACAACCCGCGTGCGCACCACATCGCTTTATGCCCTCGACACCATCGAACTGTCCGAACGCTGGCTGATCAATGGTGGCGTCCGTGTCGACTTCTATGACAACGAGCGCACATCCGCATCCAGCGATCTGGCCCGCAAGGACACGCTGTTCAACTGGAATGCCGGTGTGACCTACAAGCCGTGGGAAAGCACAAGCTTCTATGCGGCCGTTGCGAGTTCCTCCAACCCCTCGGGACAGGAAATTGCAGCCGGCGGAAGCTTCTACGGCGGACTGGACAATGGCGGGGTCATTCTGGCGCCCGAGCGCAACATGTCCTACGAAGCCGGCGTCAAGTACGAGTACAATGAACACCTGTTGCTGACTGCCGCGGTCTTCCAGACCGTCAAGTCCGATGCCCGCGAAGACTACGATCCCGATGGTCGCGGCGGCCCGGCTCCAACCCAGTATCTCGACAGCCTGAAATACAGCATGACCGGTGTCGAGCTTGGCGTCTCCGGCAATCTGACCGACCGGATCGCCCTGTTCGGTGGTGCCGTGTTCATGGACAGCAAGATCCTCGAGAGCAACGATCCTGACAATGTCGGCAAGGACATCGCCAACATTGCCCACCAGCAGTTCAGCCTTCTGGGAACCTACCAGTACAATGACCAGCTGACACTCGGTGCAAGGGTCACCTATGCCGGCGGCAGAAAGCTCGGCGGTCCGGTGGAAAACGGCAACACCTTGCCGGACTACACGACCCTTGACCTGATGGCGACGTACAAGTTCTCCGAACATGCGGAACTGCAGTTTAACGTCAACAATGTCGCCGACACCACCTACTACGACTCGGGATACCGTTCGGGTTCGCCCTTCACCTATGTGGCGCCCGGTCGCGAGTTCTCGTTCAACTTCAAGGCCAAGTTCTAGGGCCTGACACGAAACCGCGTTCCGGGCGACACTCGTCCGGAACGCACATTCAGTTGGAATTGCCAGATGCTGATCACGATCCCCGATATCCTGAACAAGGATGAGGTGCGCCACTTCCGCGATGTGCTCGACAAGGCGGAGTGGGAGTCCGGTTCCAAGACCGCCGGGATCCAGTCCCAGACGGTCAAGCAGAACCAGCAATTGCCGGTGTCCAGCGATGCGGCCCTCAAGCTCGGCCAGTTCCTGCTGCAGAAACTCTCGGCAAATTCGCTTTTCCTGTCGGCTGCGCTGCCGTTGCGCATTCTGCCGCCGATGTTCAACCGCTACGAGACGCAAGAAACCTTCGGGGTTCACGTCGACAATGCCATCCGTCTCAACCACCTCACGCAGGAGCGTCTGAGAACCGACCTGTCGATGACGGTGTTTCTCAGCGAGCCGGATGAATATGACGGCGGCGAGCTGATCGTCGAGGATCACTACGGGGCTCAGGAGGTCAAGCTCGAAGCCGGTCACATGGTGCTTTACCCGGCCACCAGCCTGCATCAGGTCACCCCGGTGACCCGCGGCGCGCGCGTGGCTTCGTTCTTCTGGCTTCAAAGCATGATCCGCTCCGATGCACACCGCACCATGCTGTTCGATCTTGACCAGACAATCCAGACGCTTGCCGGGCGCCTGAACGCCGGAGACAGCGAAGTCGTTCGCCTGACCGGCATTTATCACAACCTCATACGCACATGGGCCGAGACTTAAATCATGAAGACCAAACTGATCCGATATGGAGTTTTGACCGCGCTGGTGATGATGGCGGGAAGCGCGCTGGCGCAGGACGCTGCCCAGACCTCCGCACCGGCTGCCTGGCTCGGCGATATCGGCGCAGGCCTCTCCGCATGGCTTGAAGAGGCTGGCGAAGACCATCTGAGCGCCATGGGTATGTTCATGGCTGCCGACTGGGTGGTCAAGGCGGTGATGGTCTCGCTGGCTTTTGCGTCGGTGCTGACCTGGATCATCTTCTTTGCAAGAACCACCGACCTGATCTGGCAGCGCGGCCGGTTGAAGCGCGACTTCCGCCGGATTGATGGTCACGCCACCCTGAACCGGGTCCAGTCGATATTTCCCAAGGGTAAGGGCGTGGTGGGCCGCATGGTGCATGCAGCCCTGCGCGAGCAGGAACGCAGCAGCGCCGGAGGCCTCGACAAGTCCGGGGTCAAGGAGCGGGTTTCGTCCGAACTGGCGCGGATCGAGGCAGGTGCGGCCAGAAGCATGATGACCGGCACCGGCATTCTCGCCAATATTGGCTCGACGGCGCCTTTTGTCGGTCTGTTCGGCACCGTCTGGGGCATCATGAACTCCTTCATCTCGATTTCCGAGAGCAACACCACCAATCTGGCGGTTGTGGCGCCGGGCATCGCCGAAGCCCTTCTGGCCACCGCGATCGGTCTGGTGGCCGCAATCCCGGCGGTGATCTTCTACAATCTGATCGCCCGCGGGCTCGGTGGCTACAAGGTGATGCTCGCCGATGCCTCGGCACTGGTCGAACGCACCTTGTCGCGTGATCTGGATTTTGCCGAGAGAGAAGCAAACACTGCGCCTGCGGCGATGCCGGCAACGCAAGTGGCTGATCTCGCCGAGGCTGCGGAGTAAGCGCCATGGCTGGCAAGATCGCTGACGACGACGAACTCTCCGAGAGCCACGATATCAACATCACGCCCTTCATCGACGTGATGCTGGTGCTGTTGATCATCTTCATGATTGCAGCGCCGCTGTCGACCGTGGATATCCCGGTGGAACTGCCCGTGGCCGTGGCCGAGCCGCCCCAGCGCCCGCTCAAGCCGGTGTTCATCACCATAGCCGAGGATTTGCAGCTCTCGGTCGGCGAGACCAGCACCACCTTCGAGCGGCTCTATATCGATGTCGGCATCGCCACGATGCAGAAGCGCGACACGAGGCTTTACATTCGCGCCGACAAGTCTGTGCCTTACGGCGAGTTCATCCGGGTGATGAACATCCTGCGCGCCGACGGCTTCCTGAAGATCGGTCTGGTGGGGCTCGATGAAGATGCCGTGCCGGGCGAGGAGGCGGGGGTTCCCGGTGCAACCCCGCCATCACCAGCGGCAGGGCCGCAGCCATGAGCCTGATCTACCAGCGGTCGGCTTCCGGCATCTGGTTCTGGGCATGCGCGGCGGTCGTGAGTGTCGGCCTGCATGGCGGGCTGTCCTATCTCGCCTTGCGTGAGCAGCCTGTTCCAGTGAACGAGCAGCCGGTCGATACCGGGATTACCGGCGCCATCATGTTCGATCTGTCGGACCTGATTGCAGCACCTGCAGACATGGCGGAGGACAGCGCCCAGGCAGATGAATCCGCCGAGGCCCCCACCATTACCGAAAGCCCCGAAGTCGTCGATCCGGCCAAGGCTGCGGATGAACCGATGCTCAGCCAGATCCCTTACGAGGTCGAGGATGAGAGCCTCAAATTTGGTGTTGCGAGTCCGGAGCCGGTCGAGGAAACCGAGGAACTCGCCCACGAGATCGCCGCCGAATACAAGCCCGAGGACGTCGCGCAACCCAGCACCACCGGTGCCCAGGAAAGCGATGCAGCGGATGCTTCGGTCGCGTCTGTTGCCGCTGAAGATACTGCGGAAACCACCAAGGCGACCGGCGAAGGTTTGACGGCGGAGCAGAAAGAGGAGGTGCGCGAGTGGCAGCGCGATATCGTCCTCAGGATCAGCAAGATCCGCAAATACCCGGCTTTGGCGCGTGAAAAGCGCATCGAAGGCGAGGTGCGGGTTCGCTTCACGGTCGACCAGTATGGTGAGATCCTGGCAACGGAGATTGAAACATCGTCCGGGTCAACGGTGCTCGATGAGGCGGCACTCGCCGTGTTTGAAGAAATCGGCAAGCTGCCGACACCGCCGGGTTACCTTGAAGGTGACCGGTTCACGCTGCTGGCGCCAATCCGCTATTCGTTCCGCTAAGCTAATCTTTCGCGTCAGAAACGGTCTGGCCAGCGCAGGATGTCTGGTGTGATGTCGGCCACGCCGCGGCATCCGGTCAACATCATCGCAACTTCCAGCTCGTCGCGCAGCAGCCTCAAAACATGGCTTACGCCGGCGCTGCCAGCCACGGTCAGTCCGGCAATGGCGAGCCGGCCGACAAGCACCGCGGAAGCCCCCAGCGCCAGCGCCTTGAGAACGTCCGTGCCGCGGCGAACTCCGCCATCCATCAGCACCGGGACAGCGCCGTCGCTCGCCTTTACGATGGCGGGCAGCAAGGTGATCGTTGCCGGCACCGTATCAAGGATTCTGCCGCCATGATTGGAGACGATGATCCCGCTGGCGCCGGCCTGGATGGCCTGGCGGGCGTCGTCCGGGTGCACAATGCCCTTGAGGATCACCGGCAAGGGCGAATTCTGGCAAAGCCACTCCACATCGGCCCACCGGGGTGAGACGTGCGCGATCCGGTCAAACAGGATGGATTCGCCGGGCTCCAGAGGCGCAAAGCGCGGCATCGGCATGCCGGCAAGATTGACGGCGGAGATATCCGCCGGAAGGCGGAAGCCGGTTCGTGTTTCCCGATCGCGGACGCCCTGGACCGGCGCGTCCACCGTCAGCACGATGGCGGTGAACCCGAGGTCTGCCACACGCTGCACAAGCGCCATGACTGCCTCACGCTGAGCCGTCCAGTAGAGCTGAAACCAGGTGCAGCTCGGACCGGCGGTGCGGACGGCACCCGCCTCGACGCTGCTTTGCGCGCTCAGTGTCATGACGGTATCTTGCGCGGCGGCGCCGAGCGCCATGGCGGTTTCCCCTTCGGGGTGAACCAGCTTCTGGTAGGCGACTGGCGCGAGCATGATCGGGTGCGCCATGGTCTGATCAAGCAGCGTCGTCCGGGTCGAGCCGCCACGGACATCGCGCAACATGCGCGGAAGCAGTTCGATATCTGAGAATGCGCTCTGGTTGGCGTCAAGTGTCCGCTCATCCGCGGCGCCGCCGAAGAAGTACGCCGCCCTGTCCGGGCTCAGCAGGTCGTATGCCGTGCGCTCGTAGTCGCGCAGGGTCGGCTGCAAGGCTTGGGTCTCGGCTTCTGTCATCTGTGATGTCAGGCTCACTTGTGGAGGATGAGTTTGCCCTGCCGGGTGATGCGCAACCGGTAAAGAGCACCTTCGTGGGAGATCGTGATCTCCCGGCGTTTGTGAAACAGTTTGCTTGAAGGAATAGCATTGGCCAACGCCTGCGCGTCCAGCGCCGGAGCTTGGCCGGCGAGACATGCCGGCCGATCGGGCTTTGGCGCAAGGGGTGATTGAGGGGCGGGCTTTTCCATAAGGCTACTCGACTCGAAGCGACACCCGCGGACTGCCGGGCTGGCAGAAGCGGAGCTGTAATACATGACTAAATCAGTCATATTTAAATCAGCACGCGTTGTCTACAGCCTGAGAGTCGTTTTGAGCCTTGCCGCATCTCCCGTCGATTGCCTTGTCTTAGCCACCTCTCACGGTTCGCCGGGAGAGGTGGGTGTTCCTGAAGCCGCTTGCGACTGAAGTGCGAAGGAGGCGCCTCTATTGTCCGAGACCCAACGATTGCAGATAGGCAATCGAAGCCGGGATCTTGGACTTGTTCCGGATCTCGACAATCAGGCGCGGGTTCGAGGTCAGCGCGCCGAGCGCGGCAAACACCGAATGCCAATGGATGATGCCTTCCCCAAGGCTCCAGTGCCGGTCTGCGTAACCGTCGGCATCCTGCAGATGAACATGTTGCAGCAGGTTGCCCGCGGCGTGAACATAATAATCGACCGGAGGCGCCCCGGTCGAACCATGCGCGTAGCAGGCATGACCGGTGTCGATCGACACGGCAATGGCTTCCGACTGGAAGCTTTTCACCAGATCGACACGCGCTTGCGGATCAACGTCCTCGATGTTTTCGACAACCAGCACGCATCCGATGTCTTCAGCCCGCTTGACGACATCGGCAATGGTCTCGTGGGACCGTTCGACCACCGAGGCGCGGGCGTTCGGCAGGTTGTCGAGATTGTTGTAGTCCCAGGTCGAATAGGGTGAGTGGATGACCATCTGGTTGGCGCCGATCGCCTCGCACACATCCAGTCCCTGATGGAATTTGCGTCGGACGATGTCGCGCACATCAGGATCCTGCGAGGCAATGTTGAAGCCCCAGAACGGGCCGTGAATGCCGATACGGCCGGTGTGGCCGTCGAGCAGCTTGCGGGCTTTTTCAGCAGCCGAAGCCCAGTCGCCATTGAGCAATCTGGCGTCAAAGAAATCCTGGATCTCGATGTCGCGTGGCAATTCACGCATCAGCTCATGATGGGTTTCATAGTCGGCGATGGTCATCGCCGCGCCGATTACAGGCAAGTCACTCATGGTCAGACCTTCTCTTGATTGAGCGAGGTCAATCGGGCCCCGCATGCGGGATCCGCTATAGCGCCGGTCATGCGACGGGCAGTTATCAGAAGCGTGACGGTTTGATGAAGCTTGGCCTTTGCCCCCTGATTTCCCCAGGCCCGTAGCATGACTGTCGCATTGCGGGCTTAGACCGGGGGGAGCCAGATCGAGGAGACTGCAAAAGTGGCAAACAATGTTTCGCGCGTGGTCATCGCAGTGTTTGACGGGCTGCGGCCCGACCGGATTTCGCAAGCGCTGACCCCCAATCTGCATGGTTTTCTGGCCGGCGGGCTTTGGTACCGGGAGGCGCGGTCAGTGTTTCCCTCGATGACCCGTGTTGCCACCACCAGCTTTGCCACCGGATCGCATCCGTCGCAGCACGGCATTGTCAACAATGCCTTCTTCCATCCGGCAATCGAGGGAGGTGAGCCGCTCGACACCTCGCGCGCCGCGCATATCAGAAGCGCAAATGCCTGGCATGACGGGGCGTTTGTCGAGGCGGAGGGGCTTGGCTGCGTTCTGGCCGCTGCGGGCAAGAGGCTTGCCGTTGTCCATTCGGGATCGGCAGGCTCGGCCTGGCTTCTCAATCACCGCGCCAGGGAACATGGTCACTGGACCTTTTCCATCAACGGAAGGGATCACAGCGACACGCCGGAGGCGGTTGATCAGGCGGTGGAACGCTTTGGCGCGCTTCCAGCCGGACCCTCGCCGAAACTTGATCAGGCTACCTATGCGACACGGGTCCTGACCGAACTGGTATTGCCTGAGCTGCAGTCAGATGTTTCTGTCATATGGTACTCGGAACCCGACACGTCCTATCACTTCCACGAGATCGGATCGCAGCAATCGGCGGCTGCCACGGCACATGTGGACGCCTGTTTCGGCCGAGTTCTGCATGCCGTCCGTGCCTCGGCTCAGGCTGACGAAACGATGCTGATCGTGATGAGCGATCATGGCCAGATCGCGACCACTTCGGCGTTCGATCTTGTCGCCGCTCTCCGGGCCAGGGGATTTGAAGCGGGACACCGCGACGAGGCCGGAACAGAGGTTCTGGTCACACCGGGGGCAACGGCTGGCATCACGCTGAAATCCGGGGATCCGGTTCTCCTGCAATCGCTTGGCGCGGCACTGATGGAGATGCCGCAAACAGGCATGTTGTTCTGCCGGGCCGGTGAGGACGGAGAGCCGGTCGTTGACGGTACATTCGACCGGGCTCTGGTTGGCGCCGACCATTCCCGCGCTCCGGACATCTACTGGGTCGGACGGTCCTGCGAGAAGGCCGACCAGCATGGTCTTGCAGGATCCGGCATATACACTACGGGCGTGAATGTGCCGGTCGGAGGCGGCATGCATGGTGGTCTCAACCCCTACGAGATGAACACACTGCTTGCCTTTGCCGGTGCAGGCATCGCTGCCGCTCACGTCAATGATCATGCCAACCTGACAGACATTGTCCCAACCGTGCTTGCTGCGCTCGGACTTGACCGGCCTGCGTCGATGACCGGGCTGCCGCTGGATGCCGTGTTCGGCAAACAGGCTCCCGAGAGCCGTGAGACACGCCACGAAGCCGGCGCGGGTGAGTTTCGGCAATATCTTGTTCGGGCCGCCGGCAGCGGGAGGCAAGGCATCCCGCTAAGAGGTGGCCGTATTTGAATGCCGGTTCTTTCCGGGCCGGCGACAACGCCTGAACCTGTGAACTGTCACTAAAAATTTACGGACTCGAATCCGGAACGTCACAAACCGGCCTTACCTCTTGCCGGGTCTTCGGGGCTGGTGACGGACCCTGGGCAAGATCGCGAAGTACAAGCCCCATATCGGAATTTGAGGAACGGAACATGACCCTTATCCGCAAGCCTAAAGCCATGATTGGCGCATTGCTCCTGGCAACCACAATGCTGACTGTCCCCGGGCAGGCATTGGCGCAGGAGCGCCCCGAAATCACAGTCGCAGTCCAGCAGATCGTCAATGCCGGTGCACTCGACGTGCTGCGCGAGCAGTCCAATGTCGGCGCCCGCGTATTCTATTCGATCTTCGAAACCCTGATCGACTACGATCGCCAGAACGCCGACCTGCCGCAGAAGCCGGGTCTTGCTACCGAGTGGAAGCGCATTGACGAAAAGACCGTCGAACTGAAGCTGCGCCCCAACGTCAAGTTCCACAATGGCGACGTGATGACCGCCGATGACGTTGTCTTTACCTTCTCCAAGGAGCGCTTCGGTCTTCTCGACGAACAGGATGATGCGCGCAAGGACGGCAAGACGCTGTTCACCTCGAGTGCCAGCACTGTTGCCAACGGCAAGGTTCCGCCGGCAGAAGTTGCTGCTGTCGCCAAGCGCGCCTGGCCGAACCTCGACCGTGTGGAAAAAGTCGACGACATGACGGTCCGCTTTGTCTCCACCGTCGCCGACCCGACGCTTGAAGGCCGCATCTCCCGCTATGGCGCGGAAATCCTGTCCAAGCGCGCCTATGAAGAAGCCGAATCCTGGCTGGCCTTCGCCCAGAAGCCGGTCGGCACCGGCCCTTACAAGGTTGTCGATTTCAAGCCTGACAACATTCTCGTGCTCGAAGCCCATGACGACTATTGGGGTGGCACACCGCCGGTCAAGACCTTGCGTTTCGCTGTGGTGCCGGAAGTTGCCAGCCGCGTGAACGGTCTCCTTTCCGGCGAGTATGACTTCATCACCGATCTTCCGCCGGATCAGATCAGCACTGTGGAATCCAACGCCAAGTTCGAAGTTGTCGGCGGCCCGATCACCAACCACCGCCTGATGGTGTTCGACAAGAACAACGGTCCGATGCAGAACGCCAAGATCCGTCAGGCGATGACCCACGCCATCGACCGCGACACCATCGTGGAAACCCTCTGGGATGGCCGCACCGCAGTCCCGGCCGGCCTGCAGTGGTCCTACTATGGCGACATGTTCCTGTCTGACTGGACGGTGCCCGAATATGACATGGAACTGGCGAAGAAGCTGGTTCAGGAATCCGGTTATGACGGTGAGGAAATCACCTTCCGGGTTCTCAACAACTACTACACCAACCAGGTGTCGACCGCGCAGATCAACGCTGAATCCTTCCGCCAGATCGGTCTCAACGTGAAGATCGAGATGAAGGAAAACTGGCAGCAGATCTTCGACACGGAAAGCGGCCCGCGCATGGTTCGCGACTGGTCGAACTCGGCTCCGTTCCCGGATCCGGTTTCCTCCATCGTCAACCAGCATTGCCAGAACGGCCAGCAGCAGCAGGTCGGCGAATGGACCAATGAAGAGTTCAACAAGCTCTGCATCAAGCTCGAAACCTCGACCGATCTCGAAGAGCGCCGCGCGGCATTCCGCCGGATGCTCGAAATCGCCGAGCGTGAAGATCCTGCCTACACGGTCCTGCATCAGAGCGCGATCTTCTTTGGCAAGCGCAAGGATCTGGAATGGAACTGGTCCGGTCTGCAGTCGATGGACTTCCGGCCTGACAATTTCCGGGTCGTCGTACCTGCCAACTGAGGTCAGAAGGCCGGGGCGCATGAGGCGCCCCGGCCTTTTCTATTGCAACGGGGAAACTGCCATGGAAACGCTTTTGTCGGTCAAGGATCTCAAGATCGATTTCGATCAGGGAAAACGCTTCGTAAGGGCGCTTCACGGCGTCAATCTCGACGTTGCCAAAGGCGAGGTTCTGGGAGTGGTTGGCGAATCCGGTTGCGGCAAGTCGATCACCTGGCTTGCGGCGCTGGGGCTACTTGGCAACCGGGCAAGGATTTCCGGTTCGGTCCGGCTCGATGGTGAGGAGATCGCCGGGATGAACGAGACCGATCTCTCCCGACTGCGCGGCGGGCGCATAGCCATGATTTTCCAGGATCCTTCGAGTTCGCTCAATCCGGTCCACCGTATCGGTCGCCAGATCAACGAGGCGCTCAAGTTGCACCGGGGCCTGACCGGTGCTGCGGCCGATGCCGAATCCGCCCGGCTGCTTGACCGGGTTGGCATCGCCAATGCCACGCGGCGGCTGCGTGAATACCCGCACGAAATGTCGGGCGGCATGAACCAGCGCATCATGATCGCCATGGCTCTGGCCGGAGAGCCCGAACTGCTGATCGCCGATGAACCGACCACTGCGCTGGACGCGACGATTCAGGCACAGATCCTCGATCTGCTGACGGAATTGCGCCGCGACACCGGCATGGCGCTGGTTCTGATTTCGCACGATCTCGGTGTTGTCGCCGACATGAGCGACCGCGTTGCGGTGATGTATGGCGGGCGGGTGATCGAGGAAGCCGATACCGGTTCTCTGTTTGACAACCCCGCCCACCCCTACACCAAGGGTCTGATTGCGGCCTTGCCCGACATTGATGGCCCGCGCCGCCGCCTCGAATCCATTCCCGGCACCGTACCTGCTCCTGATCAGTTGCCCCCCGGCTGCAGCTTTGCGCCACGCTGCGCCATTGCCAGCAAGATCTGCGATGCTGCGATGCCTGGTTTCCTGCCCTTCGGCGAGAGCGCAAACCATTTTGCCGCTTGTGTCAAATGCCGCGAGGAAGACCGCTTCGGGGAAACAGCTCCCGGCGAGGCCGTCAAACCCGGTTTGGTACCGGCATGAGTGAGTTGTTGAAGGTCCGCGATCTCAAGCGGCATTACGAGGTGCATGTTCCGCAAGGCCTGTTTGGCCGCAAGGCATCGCTCAAGGCGGTCGATGGTGTTTCCTTTTCGATCGAAAAGGGCAAGACGCTGGGTCTCGTCGGTGAATCCGGTTGCGGCAAGTCGACCACCGCAAAGCTGGTACTTGGTCTGATCCCGGCAACCGCAGGCTCTGTCGAATTTGCCGGAACTCCGGTGACGGCCAAACATGATGCCCGTTGGCGCGCGCTCAGACGTCGCATGCAGATGATCTATCAGGATCCTCTCGGCGCTCTGGACCGAAGGCTTCCGGTGGTGACCCAGATCGGCGAACCCTTCGAGATCCACAATCCGGAAATGTCCAGGGCCGAGCGTACCGAGCGCGCTTCCGGCTTGATGAACGCCGTCGGACTGAGGCCGGATCAGGCGATGAGATACCCGCATGAACTGTCCGGTGGTCAGCGCCAGAGGGTGGTGATTGCCCGTGCGCTGGCGCTTGAACCGGATCTGCTTGTCTGCGACGAACCGGTTTCGGCGCTTGATGTGTCGATCCAGGCGCAGGTGCTCAACCTGCTGGACGACCTGCGCGAGCGCACCGGCTTTGCCGCTCTCTTTATCAGCCACGATCTCAAGGTCGTCCGCCAGATGTCGGACCGGGTCGCGGTGATGTATCTCGGACGCATTGTCGAGGCAGGGTTGCCGGAAGATGTCTTCCTGCGTCCCCAGCACCCTTACACAAGGGCGCTGGTCTCGGCCATTCCGACTCCGGCCCGTCGCGGCAGGCGCGAACGCATCGTGCTGGAGGGAGATCCGCCGAGCCCCGTCGATGTGCCGCCGGGATGCGCCTTCCACACCCGTTGCCCGATCGCACAACCTTCGTGCCGCAACACGGTCCCGCAACTGGTTTCCAGTGGTGGCCACGCGGTCGCCTGCCACCTGGTCAATGACGGAGCCGCGACAGCGGTTCAGGCAGCGGAGTAGAGGAGATGGTAGAATACTTGCTGATGAAGATTTTCCGAGCGCTTGTCACGGTGACCCTCATCGTCTCCGCAGCCTTTGTGGTGCTGCGGCTGTCGGGGGACCCGGCGATCATCATTCTTGGCCCGGAAGCTCCACCTGAAGCCTTCGAGGCTTTCCGCCGCAACTGGGGCCTCGATCAGCCAATCTGGGTGCAGTACCTCAAATATTTCGCAGCGGTATTTCAGGGTGATCTGGGTGTCTCCATGCGTGACGGGCGAAGCGCACTTGAAGTGGTGAGCGAACGCATTCCGCTGACACTGGCGATCACGCTGCCGGCCCTGTTTCTCAAGCTTTGCATCGGCCTGCCTGCCGGTGTGACGGCTGCCTTGTACAGGAACAGCTGGGTCGACCGGCTCATCATGATGCTGTCGGTCGCAGGATTTACCGTCCCCAGCTTCGTGCTTGGTCTGGTGCTGGCAATGGTGTTTGCGGTCTGGCTCGGCTGGTTGCCGTCCGGCGGCTCTGACACCTGGGCCCATGCGGTGCTTCCAACCGTGACCATGGGTCTCGTCGGCGCCGCAGTCATCGCCCGCTTTACCCGCTCGGCTATGCTTGAGGTCCTGGGGCAACCTTACATCCGCACCGCTTCGGCCAAGGGCTTGCTCTGGCGTGACGTGGTCCGCACCCATGCGCTTCCGAACGCTGCGATTCCGACGCTGACGATCATCGGGTTTCTGGTCGGCTCCCTCGTCGCCGGCGCGGTAGTGGTGGAAAGCGTTTTTTCATGGCCGGGTGTCGGGCGCCTGCTGGTCAATGCGGTCGCCAACCGCGATCTGGCTGTGGTGCAGGTGATCCTGCTGCTCGTCGGTTTGACCATGGTCGGCGCCAATCTCGCTGTCGATATTCTCTACGGAATGGTCGATCCGCGCCTGCGCATCAAACGGCTCAAGGCCGGGAGTTGAAGATGACACTTGAAACAGCACCGGGTCTCGAACCCGCGACCCCTGCCAACACCAGCGGCAGCGTGTTTACAGCCAAGAACCGTGTCCAGGCCTTCTTCGAAGCCTGGCCGCCACTGGTGCTCATCGCACTCTTCTGGATCGCCCTGATTGCGGTGCTGGTCGTCGGCGCAATGTGGATTGCACCTTACGATTTCATGGCACTTGACCTGCGGGCCAGACTGATCCCGCCGGTCTTCATGGGCGGAAGCTGGGCGCACCCGTTGGGGACAGATGAATTGGGCCGTGACGTGCTCTCACGCCTTATTGTCTCGATCCGGATTTCCATGGTGATCGCCTTCCTGTCGACCATGATTGCCGCAGTCCTTGGTGTCACGCTCGGCTTTCTCGCCGCCTATTTCCGGGGCCGCGTCGAACAGGTCATCCTGATGCTGATCGATGCTCAGGCGGCGATGCCGTTCATGATCATCGCTCTCGCTGTGCTGGCCTTTCTCGGCAGCTCACTCTTCCTGTTTACGGTGCTCATGGGGTTTTACGGCTGGGAACGGATTGCCCGCATTTCCAGGGGGCTGGCGATTTCTGCCAATGAACGCGGATATGCAACGGCCGTACGCGACCTCGGCGCAACGCCATACCGGATCTACTCGCGTCACATCCTGCCCAACATTGCCTCGACGCTGATCGTCTCGCTGACCTTGAACTTTCCCGAGGTGATCCTGCTCGAATCCGGCCTGTCATTTCTTGGGCTTGGCGTGCAGCCTCCGATGACATCGCTTGGCAACATGGTTGGCTATGGCCGCGATTACATCCAGTCGGCGCCCTGGATCATGCTGGCGCCAAGTGCTGCAATCGTGCTGACAACGCTGTCGATTTCCATTCTTGGCGATTGGTTGCGCGACAAGTTCGATCCGACCCTCGATTGAGGGTCGGCAGCCGGGTGGTCAAACCCCACGCAGGCGAGGGCCGCCGCTATTCTGCCGCTGGCTTGGGGGAGGGCGCCCCTGTCGGGATGAGGCTGCTGAAAGGTTTGCCGGTGGTTTCCTCATATTCGAACTCGTCCCAGAAACCGATCAGAATGCCGTTGTCCGCGGCCTTTTTCTGCCGTGCCAGAACCTCTGCGGTCGCGGTGATCCTGGTGTGATGTTGCATCGACCAAGCCAGCAGTGATTGTTGCATCTCGTCGCGAACCTGCTTGTGCTCGGGCGCCTCGGATCCACCCAGATCGGTGAGTTCCTGCGGATCTGTTTCCAGGTCGAACAGAACCGGGCGGAAGCCTTCGCAGCGAATATACTTCCAGCGTCCGTCAAAGATCATCACCGTGCGTGCGGCTTCCTGAGGGACATCAAGGGCGGTGGCCATTTCGAAGCTGGAATAGTCATGCTCGCTGATGGCATAGCGGCGGAAGAAGCCCTCGGTTCCATGCAACAGGGGCGTCAGGTCACGGCCCTCGATGATGTGCGGTTTGGGTGCACAACCCATCGCCGCCATGAAGGTCGGCGCAAGGTCGATCATCTCGACCAGTTCGTCGGAGGTTGTCCCGCGGGTTGCGTTCGCTTCGGGCCTTGGATCTGCAATGATCAGGGGCACTTTGGCGGCAACCTCGTGGTAGAAATCCTTGTCGCCCAGCCAGTGGTCGCCCATGTAATCGCCATGGTCGGAGGTAAAGGCGATGATCGTGTTCTCGCTCAGACCTTTCTCGTCCATCCAGGCAAACAGGCGTCCCAGATTGTCGTCAAGCTGCTTGATCAGTCCCATATAGGCAGGGATCACGTGCTCGCGCACATGGTCGCGCGAGAAGCTGCGGCAGACCCGCGCCTGATGATAGGCGCGCAGCAGCGGGTGGTCGGTCTCCCGCTCCGCCTGTGATCTGATCGGCTCGACAATATGCTCAGGACCATACATGTCGTGGTAGGGCGCGGGCACGATGTAGGGCCAATGCGGCTTGATGTAGCTCAGGTGACACAGCCATGGTTTGTCCCCCTGCATGGCTTCGCTCATGAAGTCCATTGCCCGATTGGTCATATAGGCGGTTTCCGAATGCTCTTCGGGCACATTGGCGGGCAGGCGGGAATTCTTCAAAAGCCAGGCCGACATCAGCTCGCCATCAGGATCGACACCGGAATTGGCGAAATCCTCCCAGGGATTGTCGGACTTGTACCCGAGACTGACCAGGTAGTCGTCATAGGCCGACCACTGCTGGCGATGGCTGTCGGGGTGCAGCCCGTCATCGCGCTCGAACGGTTCAAATCCGCATTCCGACACGCGCACGCCGATCTCGCTGGCCGGATCGATGCCGAGCCAAGCCATGCCCTCGCCATCGGCGATCATGTGGGTCTTGCCCACAAGCACCGCCCGGGCGCCGGTTTCGCGCAGATGGTCGCCAAGGGTTGGTTCGCCCACGCGCAGCGGGATACCGTTCCATGTCGACCCATGGCTGCGTACGTACCGGCCGGTATAGGCCGACATGCGCGAAGGGCCGCATACGGGGGATTGCACGTAGGCCTTGTTGAAGCGGACACCGCGCGCCGCCAAAGCGTCGATATTCGGGGTGTCGAGATGCGGGTGCCCGTAGCAGCTCAGGTAATCGAACCGCAGCTGGTCGGCCATGATCCACAAGACATTCGGCGTATCGGTCATTCTACAGAGTCTCTTTCCAGAAATGTATCGATGGGACGGCGCAGGAAATTCTCGAACCGGTCCAGCAGGTTGACGAAGGTCGCAATCTCTTCGGGCGAGAATTCTGCCTTCAGAGCTTCACGCCGGAGTTTCATGGTCGGCGCCGTGGTTTCATAGGCACGCCGTCCCGTCTCGGTCAGCTCGACCACGATCTGCCGGCCATCGGCGCTGTCACGGGTCATGGTGACAAACTGCTTTTTCTGCATCGCGGGCAGGGCACGGCTAAGCTGTGAATGATCGGTGCGCTGGATTTCAGACAGATCTCGGATAGTCATCGGGCCTGCTTCGTAAAGGTCCCACAGCACCCGCCATTCCACCACGGAAAGCCCACCGGCTCGTTGCAGCACGCGCTGCGCCTGGAGCCGCGATGCCGCATAGGTGGCCGGGAGACGCGAAAACAGGTTCTGTTCCTCGCGTTCACGTCGCTGCCTTATCCGCTCGGCCTGGCGCGCTGATGGTTGTTTCATGGCGATCTCCCTCTGCAGTCGAGTAGACACCGAAAAAAAATGCGTGACAAGTCATATATTATCTGCAACGCTTTGGTGAGGCTTCTGGCACAGGAGCGGAGCGCCTTTGGAGGGGCGCTGAACTGGGAGGATGACTATGATCAAGACCGCACTTCTGGGGGCGACGCTCGCGCTTGCTCCGCTGACCGTGGCCGCACAGCAGGTCACGCTGACCGCTGAAACCACAACACCGGGCTCAACCCCGCATTATATCGATTCAACCTTGGCTGCCGTGCTCGACAGCACTGGCGTCGCAACACTGCAGATCACAGAAGGCGCAACGCTGACAAATTCGGTTCAGGCTGTGGCCGAAGGCCGTCTCGACATGGCGCCAGCGCCATTGATCCTGCCATTCCTGCTATCGCGGGGCATCGGCCCCTACAGCGGTGTCGGTCCGGACAAGGGCGCTGAACTGGCCGCCAATCTGCGTGTGATCTTTTTCAATGCCGGTTCGGCCCAGATGCTGGGCTACTACAACAGCAATCCGATCGAAGACATTCGTGACATGTCCGGAAAGCGTATCTGGAATGGACCGCCACGCGGTGCCGCGCTGACGTCGGGGCGTGCGATGATCCAGCTTCTGACCGGGTTGAAAGATGGCGAAGGCTATGAAGGTGTGCAATCAGCCTGGCCTGATACCGTGCCGACCATAACAGGCGGCGGAGTGGACGCATGGACCATTCCCGAGGGGCTGCCATCGGGGCGCGAGATCGCCATTGCCGCGGCAGGCGGGATCACCATCCATGATGTACCCTCTGACCTTCTTGCCAGCAAACTGGGTCAGCAAATCCTGAAGGCGCCGGGGCATGCCCCGTACTCCGTTCCGATCGAAGAATTTCGCAACGCCTATGCGGGCAATGACATCACTGTTGTGGTCGATGATGATAGCTTTGACAGCTTTGCCACAGCCTTTGGACAGATTGTACCAGCGGGGATGGACGAGCAACTTGTCTATGACATCGTCACGGCTTTCCTGGAAGGCGAGGAGCGCTTCCTGACCGGGTCGCCAAGGGGGCCGTTTACGCTGCTCAGCTTTGGCGACATTGATGGTGTCAGCCAAGGTGCGTGCGGTGCGGTGCAGATCAAAATGCACCCCGGCGCTATCCGCGCCTACGAAGCAGCCGGCCATACGATTGCCGACTGCCTGCGCCCGTAATGCCTTCGTTCCGGCTCCAAGGCGCCCGGTTGAATCCGCGGCGCCTGGGAGCCGGTTGTTCCCTTCGTTGACTGGATCCACGCCTTGACCTTTGAAAGCTTACCGCGCCGTGCCGTGGGACGGTATATCGCTATGGTTCTGGCGCTGATCCTGGTGGTCGTCGGCATGGTCAACACCATGCCCGAAATAGCCGGGCTGCAGGACTGGGTCCGCGACGTTACCGGACAACCGTTCTTTCGCATCTCAGGCTTTCAAACCGAGTACTTCTTCCCGCCTGTCTTCCTGCTGATGATGACCATCGTGGTCTTCGACGCCAGTATCTACCGCGCCTGGAAGGTTGAGAAACCGCGCCTGGCCTGGCTCGGTCTGGCCCTGGATCTCGGCTTGTTGCTGGCGGCATCTCTGGCGGCGTTTGGTTATCTGGTCGAGATCGACAGCGTTTGCCTGATCGACCAGATCACCGGTGAACGCGCCCGCCTGATCGAGGAAGCAGCCTCCCGCTCCGATGTCATCCCGGGCATCTCGTTTGATGCCGAAGTGCCTGCTTGCCAGACCCGCTTTGGTGTCTGGACCCTGCCACTGCTGTTCACCATCATCACGCTTTTCTTCCTCTACAATGTGCGGGTCTGGGGTCTGCCGCTGGTAATCGTGGCCAGCACTGTGGTGCTTTACACCGTCGGCACCGCCCTGATCTGGATGTTCGATCTTTCCGACAACAATTTCCTGCTGACCAAGCTCGGCGCCGATGGCGGCGACGTCATGGCAGCCGCCACCCAGAAAGCCACCAACGTCTTCATCTCGCCCGATGGCTTCATGGGTCGGTTTATGGACATCGTCGTCAACCAGGTCTTTCCCTATGTGATCCTCGGCGCGCTGTTCGGAACCTCTGCCGGCGGCACGTCCCTGATCAAGCTCGCCGTGCGGCTGACCCGTCATCTGCGCGGAGGTCCGGCCCACGCGGCCATTGTCTCCTCGGCCATGTTCGGAACAATCACCGGCGGACCGGTGACCAATGTGCTGTCGACCGGACGACTGACCATCCCGATGATGATCCGCAACGGCTTCAGCAAGTATTTCGCCGGTGGCGTAGAGGCGGCGGCGTCATCGGGTGGGCAGATCATGCCGCCGGTGATGGGGGTGGCGGCTTTCGTGCTCGTCGCCCTGACGGCGGTGCCCTACACCAAGGTGATCACAGCAGCCTTCCTGCCCGCCATGGCGTTCTTTTTCTCGATCTTTCTTGCGGTGATGTTTCAGGCTAGGCGCGAGAAGGTCGAGGCGATGAAGGAGATTCCCGAGGATCTGGTCATGGAGAGGCAGGACTGGACCAACCTGATCATTATTTTCGTCCCCATCCTGATCATTCTGGCTCTGCTTCTGGGCAACAAGGATGCCGTGGGGCTGGGCCCGCTGGGCTGGCTTCTGGGGGCTGAAACCGAACTGCGCAACGGGGTTCGCGTGGTCACCGAACGCTCTGGCGTACTGCAAACCATCGTCAATGCCACCGGCGATGCGGTGTCGGCCGGCTGGTGGGCCGTGGCGGCCCTGATCCCGCTGTTGTTCCTCGATCCGGGAACCCGCGCGCAGCCCTCCAAGGTGCTGGTCTCGCTCGCCCAGGGCGGAATCCTGATCTCGCGCCTGTTCCTGTTGCTGTTTGCAGTCTCGATCATTGCCGCCTTCCTCAATGAAAGCGGCCTCACCGGCGAATTGACCCGCGCGGTCACAACCTGGCTGGAAGCAGCCAACATGCTGTATCTGTTCGGCTTCGAAATTCCGATTGTCGGCGGCGTCTATCTGATGCTGGCGCTGACCTGCGCGATGCTCTGCGCCATCCTGCTCGGAATGGGAATGCCGACGGTGCCGGCCTATGTCAACGTGGCGCTGTTGCTGGGGCCGCTGCTCGCCAATCTGGGCGTCAGCTTCTTCACCGCCCACATGTTCGTGTTCTACTTCGCCGTGGCTTCCGCCATCACGCCACCGGTCGCCGTCGCTGCTTTTGCCGCGGCCTCGATCACCGGCGGCGAGCCGATGCGCACAGGACTGGCCGCCGTGCGTGTGGGCATCGTGATGTTCACGATACCCTTTGTCTTTGCCTGGTATCCGGAATTACTACTGATCGAGGAAGCGGTCACCATCACCAATGAAGCAGGCCAGAAGGTGCTGATTGACGGCTACTCGGGCGAGACGGACTGGGGCCAGCTCAGCTTCCTTCTGCTGCGGCTGCTGCTTTCGCTTTATCTGATGGCTTCCGCGCTGGCGCGTTTCGACAAGAGCCGGATTTTTGGCGCTGAACTGTGGTTGAGACTGCTGCTCGCGGTGCTGGTCTTGTGGAAAACGCCGCTGGTGATGACCATCGGAATTGCCGGTGCTGTAGCCCTGCTGGTCTGGCATCATTTTGTCAAAGAGCGGGTCGGACAACCCGCGACCGCGCGAAACCCATAGTCAACGAGAACTGCACTCGCTTCATGCGAATGGTGTTCCTGCTGGTACCAAAGTGTGTCCTCAATGGCGGTCGATGGATGCGTTCACGTGTTTCGAAACACACTCTCCACCAGAGCATTCGCATCCTCGTCCTGCACGAAGCCTGCGGCTTCCGCGCGTGGAGTTTGGAGCGGAGGCAGCCGACCGAACAGGGCCTCGATTTTGGGGTCCGGTTCGAAACTGAATTTTGCTGTGCTCTCCGCACCGAACCGGCCTTCGAGCGCTGCGATAATCTGGCCGACACTGGCATGGAGCGAAGGGAGCTGCCAGGACCTCGACGCAGGCAGACCGTCCGTTTCGAGAGCTGCCGCGTTCACCAGGTTCGCAATGCAGGTCTCGAGCGACATCCACCAGGCCGTGGCTTGCGGCGAAACCGGGGAGACATAGGGAGAACCAGACCGTGCCTTGTGAAACAGCAGGCTCATGAAGGCGGAGCCATGACCGCTTTCTGTCTCGGGTCGGGCAACAATACCGGGCAACCGGATACTTCGCGCATCGACTTCGCCGCGCCGCGACAGATCAGCAAGGCCTATTTCCGTCATCAGTTTGTGGGCGCCATAGCTGATGGCCGGAATGGCAGGGTGATCCTCGGTCACCGCCTCCGGCCCCATCGGACCATAGACTGCGATCGTGCTGGCAAACACCACGCGCGGCGTGATGGCGCCAAGGCGGCTTTGGTCTGCCAGGCGCCGGGCCAGCAACAAGGGCGCCTGGAGATTGACTGACCACCCCAGCTCGGGTTTCTGCTCGGCAAGTGAACCGGGCAGACTTGCCAGATGGAACAGGCAGTCCACCGGTTCATCCAGTAACTGGTCCAGATAGGACGGGTCAGTCAGGTCGCCGCAGCGCCATTCGGCGAACGCGTAATCCTGCAGAGCGTGGAGATCTGAAGGTTCAGTAAGGTCGGCCAGGATCAGCTTTGAGATCGGACGGCCCAATGCATCCGGCCGATGGCACAGATGACGAGCCAAGCCGTTGCCGACAAAGCCGGAGGCGCCGGTGATGATGATACGCATCAGCTAGTCCTTCAAGACGTGAAATGTTGGCCCAAGCGCCATTGTACACAGCGGGCCAGGTCCGGCGGCGCACAGGGAAACAGATGATCGCTGGCGATGGATACCTTCAGAAGTCTCCCTGATTTCATGGCTCAGTTCCCATCCGATATGGTGGTTCCACCATCAACGATGATATTCTGTCCGGTGACGAAGCCCCCCGCCATGCCGGCCAGCATCACGGCCACTCCGGCGATTTCCTCAGGCTCGCCAGCCCGTCGCAATGGCGTCATCCCCGGACGGCGGTCCATGAATGCCTGATTGGACATCGGCGAGGCCCAGGCCACTGGAAGCCCCCGTTACAAGCGCAGTTTTGCCTGCCAGCGAAAAAAGACTGTTGGACATGACTTACCTGTCCGCCAGCACCTTGGCGAGCTCAGGATCATAAGTGGCGTCAATGAGCACGAACAACATGCGGCAAGGCTTGCCCGAGCGGTTCGCCCAGGCATGATTGGTGCCGCGCTGGATGACAACGCTGCCCGGCTTCAATTCGACTTCACTGTCATCGAGAACAAGTGTCAACTCGCCGGCAATGACGATGCCGTAATCGATCGTTTCCGTGCGGTGCATCAGCGGATGTGGTGAGTTTTCGCTGGACGTGGAAGCCTTGCCCTCGCCGACTTCGCTGAATGCCGCCGTCATGCTGGCGGCGCCATGTTTGAGAAAGTCCTCGGTTTCGGGCGGGATATCGACAAAGCGGATCCTTGTACCATTTTCCGGTGGAGAAATCGTCAGTTCGCCAAATGTCGAATCATCGCCATTGTCGATCACCGGTGGGGTCGCGCTGGTGCTCCAGACTTCGTGAAAGACCGTGCCGGGAACATGGGCCAGCTCCTTGACCACGGGCAGCGGTCCGTCGGAGACCACGATGGCCTTGCCGTTTTTGTCATGTCCGGTCACGACCCGTTGAATGTCTGGAAAAGTCATATGCGCCTCAAATACGTGTTGAGCAATGCGGTGTCGTGCATGGAGCGCAAGGCTTTCTGCACAGGTGCTGCGAAGAACAAGACGCTATAAACGCCGTTTTCAGAACGGGTTCAAGAGGCAGGCTGTGTCTGCTGCAACGCCGGTCGAGAGGGTTTTGACCTGCGGCCCGGGGTTTGTCGTTCACATGGTGTCGGCGATCTCAAGCATGAAATTCCGCAACAATCTGGCCTCGACATCGAATTCCTGATGGTCCTTCCATGTGAGGTATTCCGTCAAGGGAGGTATGTCGCATGGCGGGTCGATATGAACCAGATCCTCCAGATGCTCTATCTGCTTGAGCAGCCGTGTATGAATGGTCGAAATGTTTGCGGTTCCGGAAATGTAGTGCGGCAGCACCACAAAGCTTGGCAGCGACGCGGCAATCTTGATGTTGAAATTCTGTTCATCCAGCCAGTTTTCGAAATGGCTCTTGCCGTGGCCGACAAAGAAATTCGTCACCACGTGCGGGGCATTGAGAAACCCCTCCAGTGTCAGTCCCGTCTTGCACACCGGATTGCTTTTGCACACTACACATTTGAATCCGTCCTCGAACACGGCTGCGCGATTGAGATCAGGTCCGGACCAGAACGAGGGCCCGATCATGAAATCGATCTTGCCGCGGTTGAACCGGTCCATCGAATCTTCGCTGAACGGGACCACCGCCAGCGATACGCCGGGCGCCTCTGAGGAGAGCCGCTTGGAAACGGAAGACAGGAAAACGGCAGCGACGTAATCCGAAGCGATCACCGTGAACTGACGGTTGAGCGACACCAGGTCCGTTGTTGCCCGCATCCGCGACAGCGCGCGTAGCCGCATCACCATTTCGGGAACGATACCGGCGATGGATTGTCCGAATGGCGTCGGACTCATCTTCTGCCCGTCGTAAAACAGGATCTCGTCTTCAAAATGGGCGCGCGCGCGCTTGAGCGCACTGCTTACCGCAGATTGCGTCAGGTTAAGCTCCGCTGCCGCGACTGTAACGCTGCTGGTGCGCAACAGCGCGTCGATCACGACGAGCAGGTTCAGATCGAGTTTCTCAAGATGCATGAGGTATTAACAGCATCACTGACGGGTAGCGTCAATATCAATTTCCTTACTTGAGAAAATTCGCGCTAAGGTCTGCCTGACGTCACGGCAGACGGGGAGGAGCCCGCCTGAGCGTGACATATTTGGAGGGTTCTATGAAAATTGCTGGTTTGAGCGCAGCCGCGCTCGTTCTCATGTCGTCGACAGCGGTGCTTGCCGACAATTACAACGTGACACTCGTTGCCGGGCACCCGCCGGTTTTCCGTTGGGTGAAGATGCTGCCGGAAGCGTTCATCCCGACAGTGACCGAGAAACTCTCCGAATTGGGCCACACGGTCTCCTTTTCCGAGCAGTATGGCGGCGCAATTGCCGGCGTTGGTGAGGAGCTCGAGACCGTCGAGGCGGGCCTGGCCGAAATCGGCGTCTGCTCGAGCCTGTTTGACCCCGGCAAGATGGCCGTCCAGAACGTGTCCTACTACACCCCATTTGTCAGCGCAGACGCACGGCTTGTTGCCGACACAATGCACGATCTCCATGTTGACGATCCGCGCATGCAGCAGGCCTATACCGACAACGGCGTGGTCTATCTCGGCGCGCCGACATCGATCGACGACTACACGCTGATGACCAATTTCCCGGTCAATTCGCTGGCTGACCTCGAAGGCCGCAAGATTGCGGCGCCCGGCGCTGCGATCAACTGGCTGTCGGGCACCGGCGCGGTTGGCGTGCAGGGCAACCTGACGACCTATTACAACGAGCTGCAGACCGGTGTGTATGACGGCGTCATCGTCTTCGCCTCGGCAGCCTTTCCGGGCAAGCTCTACGAAGTCGCCCCCTACATCACCAAGGCCGGACTTGGCGCGCAATATGCCGGTTCGCTGTGCGCCAACAAGGACTGGTGGGATGGCCTTCCCGAGGACGTGCAGACAGCCTTCCGGGCAGGGTCTGACGCGGCTGCCGAATGGTACATCGGCGACCTGGAAGCCTTCGTGAACATTGCCTACGGCAAGATGGCCGAAGCCGGTGCAACCATCACTGACGCCAGTGACGAGTTGCGTGCGCAATGGGCCGACGGAATGGACAATGCCGCAGGGACATGGGCCGATGGGCTTGACGCTGCCGGCAAGGATGGTTCGGGCGTTCTGGCCGAGTACATGGACCGGATGCGCGCCGGAGGCGCCAAGCCGCTTCGCGACTGGGACAAGGAATAAATGTCAGCCACTTCTTTCCCCTTGCGTGTCCTCAATCTGGCCACGCAGGGGGCGAATATCTCTGGAACCATGCTGATTGTCGGGCTGGTCGTGATGATCTGCACGGATGTGCTCGGCCGCAACCTGTTCGGGGCGCCCTTGCCGGGCGTTCCGGAGATGGTCTCGCTGTCGATCGTGGCGATCGTCTTCCTGCAGGTGCCCCAGGCACTCAAGGCCGGACGCCTGACCCAGTCTGACGCGGTCATCACCACCTTGCGGCAGAAGTCGCCCCGGACGGCCAATCTTCTCGAGATCGTGTTCGAGCTTCTGGGTTTTCTGGTCATCGCCACAATCATCTACGCCCACTGGCCGATGCTGATGAAAGCCATCACGCGGCATGAATTTGTCGGTGCAGTCGGCAATTTCACCATGCCGACATGGCCCGCCAAGCTGATGATCCTCATCGGTGCAGTGCTGCTGGCCTTGCAGTTTGTCGCCAGGATCGTGATGCGGCTGAGCAAAGGGACTCCCGAGTGACTGATTTTGCCATCGGTATGGTAAGCCTGCTTGCCATGGGCACGCTGGTGCTTGGCGGGCTTTACGTTCCCATCGCCCTGATCCTGTGCTCTTTCGTCGGTGTCTGGGCGATCAAGGGAACTCCGCTTCTGGCGGCCAAGATGCTGGGTCTTGCGGCCAATGACGCAATATCCAGCTATTTCTTCGGCGTGGTCCCGGTCTTTGTTCTGATGGGCTTTCTGGTCTCGGAAAGCGGCATGGGGCGCGATGCCTTCGACGTGGCCAACGCCACCTTCAAGCGCATCAAGGGCGGACTGGGGATCGGCACCATTGCCGCCAACGCCATCTTTGCCGCCATTACCGGCATTTCGATTGCGTCGGCTGCGGTCTTCACCAAACTCGCTGTGCCGGAATTGCGTCGCCACGGCTATTCCGCCCGCTATTCGGTGGGCGTGGTGGCGGGGAGCTCGGTTCTGGGCATGCTGATCCCGCCAAGTCTGCTGATGATCCTTTATGGCCTGCTTGCCGAACAGTCGATTGGCGACCTGTTTCTGGCCGGCGTCGTGCCGGGCCTGCTTCTGGCGCTGCTGTTTGCCGTCGGTACCATTTTGATGGCCTATGTGACGCCCGGTTTCATCGGTCGTTCGCTGAGTTCCGACAGCGAAACCATGCCGCTGTCCGAAGTCGCCTCCAAGGGCCTGCCGATTGCCCTGCTGATCGGCCTGGTGCTGGGCGGGCTCTACATGGGCTTTTTCACGCCTGTCGAGGCCGGCGCCGTGGGCGTGGCCGGCGCGCTGATCATCGGTGTCGCCAAGCGCCGCTTGTCGCTGGCGGCCTTGTGGCGGGTGCTGGTCGAGACCGGCCTGATCACCGCTGCGATCTCCTTCCTGATCATCGCCGCGCAGATGTACTCCCGGATGCTGTCCTTCTCCGGTGTTCCGGCCGAATTCGGTTCCATGGTGGCGGGCGCGGACATGAGCATGCTGTCCATCATCCTGCTTTATGTGGTGGTGGTCATCCTGTTCGGCATGATCCTCGACAGCGGTTCGATCATGCTGATCCTGGTGCCGTTGATGCTGCCGGTGATGACCGGGCTGCAGGTGGATCTGGTCTGGTTCGGCGTGGTCACTGTCATCGCCGTCGAAATCGGGCTTCTGACACCGCCCTTCGGCATCTCGGTCTACGTGATCAAATCCACCCTGAATGACCCGGAAATCAGCCTGAAAGACATCTTCATAGGCGCAGCTCCCTTTGCCCTGATGATGCTGATTTGCCTGGCGCTCGTCATCGCATTCCCGGTTATCGCAACCGGCCTGTTGGGTCGCTGACCCCTTCCAAACGGAGAAAACCATGAGACTTGTCGATCTATCCCGGCCGTTGGAAAACACCGATTACGCTGATCCGCCGGGCCTTGGTCCGAAGATTGCCTACACAGCCCATGACGATTCGGCGGAGCAGGTGCTTGGCTTTTTCCCCGGAGTGACCCGCGACCAGCTGCCCGGCGGCGAAGGCTGGGCCGTGGAGCTGGTGACCCTGAGCACCCATAACGGCACCCATCTTGACGCGCCTTACCATTTTCATTCCACGATGGACGGTGGCAAGCGCGCCATCACCATCGACGAAGTGCCGCTGGAATGGTGCTGGGGGCAGGGCGTCAAGCTCGATTTCCGTCATTTCGGCAATGGCTATGTCGCCACCGCCAGGGACGTGGAAGACGAACTCGCCCGCATCGGGCACACCCTGCGCGAAGGCGACATCGTGCTGGTCAACACCGCTGCCGCCGAGGCTTACGGCACCCCCGCCTATGTCGGCACCGGCTGTGGCATGGGCCGCGACGCCACGCTCTACCTGACCGAGCGCGGCGTGCGGGTGACGGGAACCGATGCCTGGAGCTGGGACGCCCCCTTTACCTACACCGCCGAGAAAGTGGCCGAGACCGGCGATGCCTCGCTGATCTGGGAAGGTCACCGGGCCGGCATGGTGCGCGGCTATTGCCACATGGAGAAGATGGCCGCGCTCGACACGCTGCCCGCCACCGGCTTCGAGGTGATCTGCTTCCCGGTCAAGGTCAAGGATGCGAGCGCCGGCTGGTGCCGGCCGGTGGCTGTGTTCAGGGACTGACCCTTTCAGTCTCACGCGCGCAGACCAGATCATGAATTGAGGAGACACCACGTTGCAGATCGTCACCCGAAGCGAAAATCCGCCGGAATTGCAGTCATTCGAGCCCTATGAGCGGTCCAGGATCAAGCCGGGCGAGCCCGTCTGTTTTCCGTATCATGTCATCGCCGAGCCCGGCGAGGGACAGAGCAAGCGCGGCGTGATCCTCAGCCCGCGGCCCGATTACAGCAGCTGGGAAGTGCGCTGCGACGAAGGCACGGGAATGGGCGGCGATGATGAGGCGCCTTCGCCGCTCGGCTATCTGATCATGGGCGTCGCCTTCTGCCTGCTGACCCACATCAAGGGTTATCTGCACAAGGCGCCGATGCAGATCTCCAGCATCAAGGTCGAGATCCGCGCCGAATACGCCACCCTGCAGCCTGACCCGCAGAACGGCGGCCAGGGCGTCGGCCGTTGCGATGCCTATGGCTGCCACGTGCTCATCGACAGCGACGAGCCGGACGAGAAGATTCAGGCGCTGGTCGCGGTCTGCCGTGACGCCTGCATGGCCATCGCCACCATTGCCAATGCGGTGCCGACCACGACCAGGGTTTTCGTCAACGGCGCGACCGACGGGATCGCCGTCTGACATCCCTCGGCGCAGCACAACAGATCAACTTCGGCTCTGGGACTTATGCCAGCCAGGGCCCCGGATGAGACAAGGAACACAGCAATGAAATTCGTGACGCTTGCCAATGGCACACCGGACGGACGCCTTCATATCGCTTCGCGCGACGGAGAACGCGCGGTGCCTGCTCAAAACGCCGAAACCCTGCAACAGGCACTCGAAACCTGGGCTGACAACGCCTCGGTCTGGCAAGCGCAGTATGAAAAGCTGAACGCGGGCGACGCAGACGGTGCGCAGCCGCTTTCCTCTGGCACCGTTCTCGCTCCCCTGCCGCGGGCATGGCAATGGCTCGATGGCTCGGCCTTTGAAACCCACTCCCTGTTGCTGCAGAAAGCCTGGGGCCAGCCGGAAGTTGGCCTCAACGACCGCCCCCTGATGTATCAGGGAATGTCCGACCGCTTTCTGCCGCCCACCGCGACAGCGGTGTTTCCCTCGGCCAAGGACGGCATCGACTTCGAGGGCGAATATGGCGTGATCCTCGATGCGGTGCCGATGGGCACCAAGGCGGAGGATGCGGCCAAATACATTCGTCTCGTCGTTCTAATCAACGACTGGAGCCTGCGCGCCCTCGGCCCAATCGAGATGGCGACGGGTTTCGGCTGGCTGCAATGCAAGCCCGCCTGCGGCATCGCACCACTCGCCGTCACCCCGGATGAACTGGGTGCGGCATGGAACAACAATCGTGTCTGCCTGCCACTGCAGGTGCGCCTCAACGACGATGAATTCGGCCGAACCAACGGCAACGAAATGAAGTTCGGTTTCGACCAGCTGATTGCCCATGCGGCCTATTCGCGCAACCTGCCCGCCGGAACCATCCTCGGCTCGGGCACGGTCTCCAACAAGGACTATGAGAGCGTCGGCTCAAGCTGCATCGCCGAGCGCCGCGCCATCGAGACCATCAAGCACGGCGAGGCAAGAACCGCTTTCATGCAGAACGGAGACCGCGTCCGTATGCGGACCGAGACCGAAGCCGGCGACAATCTGTTCGGCGACATCAGCCAGGCCGTCAGCATTCTGGAGCGGCAATAGCAAACCCGCGGCCGGCAAACTGGCTAAGAAGGAGTTGTCCCGGCCTGGTGCGTTCCCCATCCGGACGACATTGGTATTGATGAACACGAAGGTTGGTCCTTGAACGGACCGGTCGACGCGGGTGAGTTGAAACCGCTGCTGCGTCACCATGCACGGCGCGTCGAGATGGGTGCCGTTACGCGTGGTGACGAAGAGCTTCTCGGCGGCCGCGGCCTAGCCGTCGGGATAGTCCGACGGCGAGGGTCCGGGATAGAGGTTTTGGAATTCGCCGACCCGTGTCCTTGTGCGCCTGATACTCGATCCTTGGAGCAAGCGGCGGCGGGTCCGAGAGAACATCGTTCTCGAGAAACACCGAAAGGTCGACGATCCTGCGCTGGGCCATGTTTGCTCTCCTTGCTGCTCAGGCGGCAGCTTGCGCTCTGGCTGTGTGGGGAACCCGGGCCTGGCTGAAGCAGATCACCGCAAGGACTGCGACGATCACCACGGCGATACCAATGGCCGGGTAGCCCGAGAACTTCACCAGCGTTCCGCCCAGGATCGGTCCGACCGCAGCCCCCGTCATCAGCATGGCCGGGGTGGCGGCGAGCGCTCGTCCGGTCGGATCAAGCCGCGACAGAAGCCCGAACGCGAAGGTGTGGGTGAAGATCATCACCGCAATATAAACCGCACCACCGGCGACATAGGCGGGGTAGGTGGCGACCATGGTGATGAGCAGGGCAAGCGCTGCCTGCACGATCGGCCCGGTGGTGACCACCTTCTCCGCGCTCAGGCGTTTCTGCAGCAGGGCGGCAAGCGGCGCCGGCACCAGATTGACGAAGCCGAGCACGATCAGCACCAGCGTGATTGCCTCGACGGTATAGCCGCGGTCCGCGCCGATCCGCTCAAAGAAGCTGAACACCATGGCCTGGTTGAGCGCCATCAGGCTGACGCCGATGACCCCGGCCCAGACCGCCTTGCTCAACCGTGGATGCGCGATGTCGAAATCCGTACCCTGGGCCTGTTCGGGCTGGGGAAACAGCAGCAGGGAAATGATCGCCGCAAGCAGCATCACGCCGGCGAAGATCTGGAACATCGCTGCACCACCAACGGCGGCCACGATGTTGGGAACCGCGCCCAGGAAAATCACCGCGAAGATGCCAAGCGCCAGGCCGACCATGGCGAACATCCGGTGCGGATTGGCGCTGCGGCCGATGGTGCCATGGGTGACCGAAAGCGCCGATCCGGCGGCAAGACCTGCCAGCGCATGACACAAGGCCATCATTCCGAAGCCTGTCTGTGTCGAGGCGATCCCGAAGGCCACCGCCGACAGGCCAAAGCCCAATGCCGCAACAAGCTTCCGGTTCAGGCGGTTGAAACGCGGTGCGAAGAACAGGCTCGAGACAACCGCACCGACGAGAAACAGCGTCGCCAGTCCGCCGGCCTGCTGCGGATCGAACTTGTAGGCTGAGATCAGCGTTCCGACCCAGACCGGCAGTGCGACCAGATCCACCATACCCGCGCAGTGCGCCACCATGAGCGCGACGCGCCCTGGCCATTTTTCTGTTGTTGTCATGTTCTGTCCTCCCACAGATTGAATTCAGATTGGCTGGGCCAGCGCGATCATGGAATCGCGCATGATGCCCGCATGCTCCTGCTTGTCGCCGTCCTCGATCTCGATTTCTCCCAGGCGCAGCGAATTTTTCACCACCATGCGGCACCGCTCCCAACGGCGCGCTTCGAAGGCCGCGAGTGCAGCATCGACGGTATCGGCCTTCTCCAGTTCCTCCGCCAGCACGATTGCATCCTCAATGCCGATGCAGGCGCCCGATGCCAGGTGCGGCGTTGTTGCGTGAACGGCGTCGCCGATCAGCACGATGCGGCCCTGATGCCAGGGCAACGGCACCAGCAGTTCCTCGAGAGGCCGGTAGATGACCTGAGACGTGTTACTGACCTCGGCCCGGATCCTGACCACCTCGTCAGCCGTGAACGGCGCGAGCAGGCCAACAAAAGTGTCTAGATATTCGCTCTCGTCGAGGCGGCGTTTTTCCGGGCGGTCCTCGGTGACGAAGACATAGACTTCGGTTTTCGAGACCGGGTTGATGCCGACCTTCACCTTCGGCCCGACATAGATCATGGTGCTGTCGAGGCCCGCCGGCCGGTCCAGCACCGCCCGCCAGACAGCTTGTCCCGTATAGGATGGCTTCGGCGCGTCGGGCATCACCGTCTCGCGCACTTTTGAAAACAAACCGTCAGCGCCGATTACCAGATCATAGGTGGCCTGCTGTCCGTTGGTGAGCTTGACTTCGACGCCCGATCCGGTCGGCGTCATGGTCTCGAATGTCGCGCCAAGGGTGACATTGACACCGGCTGCGCGTGTGGCCTCGGCCAGGATCCGTGCCAGAACCGGCCGCATGATTGCGCCGCCGCCGGGAACGTCGGGACCGGCAATGCGCGGCGTCGGCAAGGTTGCCAGCAGAGCACCATTGGGCAGGTGCACATGGGCACCATCGGCGCCGGCGCCCTTTTCCAGAAACTCTTCGAGAATACCGAGGGTGCGGAATGCCCTCAGCGTTGCGCCGCCCAGCGAAATGCCTGCGCCATAGGAGCGCCATTCCGGATCGATTTCGACCAGATCGACCTCAATCCCGCGCTTGCGCAACTCGATGGCCGCCGACATGCCGGAAAACCCGCCTCCGATGACTAGTACCTTTTCAACCGCACTGTTCATGCCGATTTCTCCCCCTCGGTCTGGACGGCGATCTCGATGCCGCCCGATTGATTGATGATGACCGGAATCGCCGTGAGCGACTGGCCGAGACAGGGCCCGCTCACACATTTTCCGGTGTCGATGTCGAACTGCGCGCCGTGGGCGTGGCAGACGAGATGGGTGCGCGCGCCGTTGAGATAGGCGTCGGTCTTCCAGGCCATCGGCGTGCCAGCGGAATAATGCGGGCAGGCATCGCGATAGGCCCTGATGCGCCCGTCGCGGCGCACGAGAATGATCTTGCGATCGAAACCGGCCACGGTGAAACCGCGCGCCTGGCCTTCTTCGAGATCATTCTTCCTGCACAGTTCCATGGCCTCCTCCCTCACTCCAATCAGGGCTTCGGGCCCGGTCCCGGAATCCACTTCTCACGGAACTGCAGCAGGAACATCTGCGAGGCTTCGGGGCTGATCGGTCTCTGCCGCGCAACCCAGCTGTCGTCATGCTTGTCCATGTCGGCGTCGTATTCGACATTGCAGCCCAGCGGGCTCTTGAAATACCAGAACCAGTTCGACCCGAATTTGTGCCGGCCGGGGCCCCAGAAGCTCTCGAAGCCCTTGTTCATCAGCCGCGTGCCGGCCACCATCAGTTCGGTCGGCCCACCCATATGGAAAGCCAGGTGTTCCATGCCCTTCATGTGCTCGGGCGTGCGGATGAAGAACAGCGTGTGGTGGTCATCATTGGCCTTGGGCCGCAGGAACGGTCCGGCGCCCTGCAGCTCGTCGGTGATGACGAAGCCAAGCCGGTTGCAGTAAAACCCGGTCGCAGCTTCCATGTCCGGGACAAACAGCACGTTGTGGCTCAGCGTGCGCGGCTTGGCCGGCATGTCGTCCCAGACCCCGAGCTCGTTCGGCGCGCGCTGCGCCGGCGCTCCCGGCGCATTGATTTTTTCGGCAGGCATGTCGAGCTGCTTGCGGACCGTGACCTGGAACTTCAGCGCGAAACCGAGATCATCGGTGGTCTCGATGGTGCCGTCGGCAAGCCGGTGGACCTTGCGATCCTTTGCCAGCTCATCGGCAATGGCGGCAATATCAGCGTCCGAGCGCACGCCGTAGACCTGCTGGCGCAGCATGGCGCCGTTGGGCAGCGCCGCGGGCAGATCCGGATCGTTCTTGTGACGGACAATTATCCCGGTGCCGTCGAGGGCCGCGAACAATCCGCCATTCTCGGTGACGTTAACCGGCTCGAGGCCGAATGCGGTCAGAAATTCGGTGCAGGCGGCCATGTCGTCAACGCCAAACACCAGATAGTCGGGTCCGATAATGTTCATCAGAGGTCGTCCTTAACTCTTGTCCGAAATAGCGGTGCGGCCGCCAAGTGTCTCTGCGACCCAGTCGGCGATATAGGCGCCGGCATTGGCCGAATTGTCGAAGCTGGAATGCTGCACGCCGCCTTCACGATCGGTGAAGACCTTCAGTTCCCGCTTCGGGCTGTTGACCAGCTGTTCATAGGTTCGTTCGGCCCATTTGAGCGGAATCTGGCTGTCCTTCTGGCCATGGGTGACCAGGAAAGGCACCTTGATCCGGTCGAGAACGCCGTCGAGGTGAACATTTTCGGCGATCTGCATGAATTCGTCGATGTCCCTGGCGCCCCAGACCCAGCAGACATGGTTCCAGTAGTGCGGGACCGGGAAATTGCCTTCCTTCTCAAGCCGGCGTTTCTGGACGTCGCGCCAGTCGTGGTTGGCGCCCCAGATGGCGCCGCAGGCAAAGCGCGGCTCGAAGGCGACGGCACGCGGGCAGTAGTAGCCGCCGAGCGAGACACCCTCCATGCCGATGCGCTTTGGATCCACATCGTCGCGTGTTTCGAGCCAGTCGACGACGGCCGAGGCCCAGTGTTCGCTGTCGTAACGGGCGTGGAGCTTCTGCAGGCGAAGCGCCTCGCCAGTTCCCGGCTGGTCGACGATGAGCGAAGCCACGCCGCGCTGTCTTAGCCATTCGGGCAGACCGACGAGGTATTTCATCTCCTTGGTGGAATCGAGACCGTTGACCTGCACCAGCAGCGGCTGCGGCCCGTTCACACCTTTTGCAGGAACATAAAGCGCGGACAGATGCGTGCCTTCATAGGGGATCTCGACACGCTCGACCGGCGCGCCGGACTGCTCGGCACCCTTGAGGAAGGTGGCCAGGAAACGCTTGTAAAGATCTAGCCGGCCCTCGGCGTCATGCGCCTGGAGGCGCTCGGCGATCTGCATGTAGTTGGAGGCCCGGATGCGCTTGTCGCCGGCGGAGATCACGCGGCCCTTGGCATCATCCTCTTCGGCAAGCGAGACGAGTTTGTCCGCCATCTTCACCCAGGTCTCGCGGAATGCTCTGGTGCCTGCCGCATCGGGGGCCTTGGCCGCCTCCTGCAGCGGCGCGCACATTTCCTCGATCTCGCCGATCCGCGCACCCATCTCGATCGAAAGGTCGACCGAGAGGTTCCAGACATAATTGGTGGGAAAGTACTTGAACAAACGGCTTCTCCAGTCGTCTCGAGTAGACCCCGGCCCGGATCGTTCCGAGCCGGGGTTCGATTTCAGATGATCAGAACTCATCCATGTCGTTGGCGAAGGTGACCTTGCCGGAATATTTGGCGGCGATTTCCTCGCCATATTTGCTGAAATGCTCTGCGGTCATGGCCGATCCCGGGATGAGATGCGTGACCACGAGTTCCTTCACCGCCGCGTTTGCCGCCATCACGCCGAGATCTGTTGGGGTGAGGTGATGCGCGGCCAGATGGGTCTTGATGCCATTGAGCCGGTCTTCGGGCGTTTTGGGGTTGATCATCTTGATCTGTTCGACAGTGAAGTCGACATCGATCATTTCGGCGATCAACATGTCTGCACCCTTGGACAGCTCTTCGACATCGGTGCTGGGGCCTGTGTCGCCGGTAAAGGCTATGATCTTGTCGGGGGTCTCGAACCGGAACGAGAGCGACTGGTATTTGCCGTGCTCATCGCTCCCGGGCTCAAAGCTGTAATGGGTGTTGTGGGACACCTTTACCTTGACGTCGCCCAGTTCAAAGCTGTCGCCGCCCTTGATGTCATGGGCCACCACAAGTTCTTCGGCGGTGTAGCTCTTCTGGCCGGGGACGCCGTAGCCCGCTTCCATCGAAGGCTTCATGCTGGCCAGGAGGCCGTCAACGAGCTCTTTCGTTCCAGGAGGGCCATAGACCTGCACCGGCTTGGGCGAATTGGTCTGGAACCGCAGGCCGAGAATGCCCTGCAGGCCGGCCATGTGATCGAAATGCAGATGGCTGATCAGGATGTTGTCGACACGCGCCGTGGGTATCCGGATTTTCGACAGGCGCTCGGCGGTGCCGTCGCCCACATCAACCAGCGTGTTGACGCCGTTGACCACCAGCAGATTTGAGGGCTGACCCCGGTGGGGCGAGGTAATCGGACCGCCCTGGGTGCCGAGGGTGACGAATTTCGTTTCAGCCGACGCGTGTGACGTCAGCAATGCAGCAGCGAGCGCAGTGGTCGCAGCGAGAACTTTCCAGGTCATTTTGACTCTCCTCCATTCCGGGCGCACAGCATCCGGTTCTCCCTGATTACGGGTCGTCGAAACGACCGGTAATTCCTCCGATTTGACGGATAGGTCAGAGCCAACTATTTGAAAAATTGTTTCGCAAAATATGTATTATGGATTTTATAAATACTTCAGGAGGCTGCGTTGCGCTTCAAGAACCTGGATCTCAATCTGCTGGTCGCGCTGGATCTGCTGCTCACGGAGCGCAATGTCAGCCGCGCGGCGGCGAAAATGCATATTACTCAGTCAGCCATGAGCAATGCGCTGGCGCGGCTGAGGGATTACTTTCGCGATGACCTGCTGGTGCAGGTCGGCCGCAGGATGGATCTGACACCGCGGGCCGAACTGCTCCGGGAGCCGGTGCGCGACATTCTGGTAAGGATCGAATCCTCGGTGACCGCCACACCGGATTTCGATCCAACCGTCTCCGACAAGACCTTCCGGATCTTTGTCTCGGACTATTCCCTGGCAACGTTGGTGCCGCAGTTCCTGCAACTGGTGTCGCCGGGCCGCTTTCCGATCCGCTTCGAGTTCCGGCCGCAATCGAGCGATCCGAGAAAGACGCTTGATGCGGGGGATGCCGACCTGCTGATCATTCCCGAGGAATACGCATCACAAGCCCACCCCTCCGAGGTGATCTTTACGGAGGATTTCGTCTGTATTGCCGACATCGACCATCCGCGTATCGGTGATGAACTGGACCTTGAGGCATTCGCGCGGGAGCGGCACGCAGTGATGCAACCGCCCCACGACGCCACGTCATTCGAGACCCTGGGGATGCGCCGGCACGGCATTGACCGCAATATCGACGCAACGACCTTCAGCTTTGCCTCGCTGCCCTATCTCGTCGCCGGCACGGAGCGGCTTGCCACCATTCACGCCCGGCTTGCCAAACAGGCCTGCCTGCATCTTCCGCTGAAGATCATGCCCTTGCCCTTCGCCCTTGCGCCGATGAGGCAGGCCATCCAGTGGCATGCCTACCGCAGCAACGATCCGGCCTTGAACTGGCTGAAAGATAGGTTGCGCCTCGCAGCAAGCCAGCTTGCATGACGGCTGCGGCGCCTCGAGAGACAAGGATTAGCCGCCGCGTTCGCTGCTGGTGCCAGGAAGTCAACGGCTGGACCTGCACCGAAGGCACCGCACTCCGCCCACTTCAACACGATCGTCGCGCAAGACAAGCCTCGAACGTCCAAGGCATTGTCCTCTGGCACGATCGTGAGCCCTCCAGAGCTGTCCGGTGTATTCTTTACGCTCAATGTATCCGTTCAACATGGCCGTGCACATGGTGAAGGCCACATCCCGATAAGATTGAATTCTCTGAGACCGTTCGAACGTACTCGCAATGGACGTGAACAGTCCAAGCTTAAATCCGGCTTCGAAGTTATTGCCAGCTGCATCTGACGCCTTTGGCTGAGCTGAGAATGTTGCCACCAAGGCTTCAATTGCTTAAGGAGTTGGTTCAGCACACACTTCGCCTTTGCGCCCTTCCACGGTCCCCGCTATGCCCAATCGAGTGAAACGTTCTGATGCCGCAGCAGTATCCGCTGTCTGTATATTGACATTTCACCGAGCTGAAGTGTTGGCGGCTAAATCTAGGAACCAAATTTGGATTTTATGCCTGGATTGGCTTTTCGTTCTGAAAATACGGGCGTTCCACAACCTGAAACTTGAATTGCGATCGATGCAAAGAGTATTGGCGGTATAACGCATATCACCGTCCTACGGCACGGATCTCCAAGAAGAAATCCGTGATCATCCATTCCTTTCAAGTTGGTGTTTAGGCTCCCTGGGCGTTTCTGTGGTGATCAGGTCTAACCGGGACATCGCGCGCGCGAGGGCAACATGGGCCTTCTCAAGGGCGGCAAAGTGGCGACGTCTGCAACCGCTTTCTCAATCTCGGTCTTTGCTTCGTTCAGATCCTTATTGAGTTACAGCGCCTTTAACTTGTTGGTGCCGAACGGTGAGTGCTTCGTTGGCTGTTTGAAGCGCCGTCATCGCCAAGCAGGCGGCCCATCGAGTGTGCGGTCGTGCAGCAGTCCGCCGGCGGCAAAAGCCAAAGATTCGGTGCTTGAAACCAGAGATTCCGTACTCGAAAAAGGGACAGCAGGCGTCGCCAATATGGATCGTTTGCACCTTGTACGTTGGCAGTCAGCAAGGGGGAAGCCGCAATGTAGCAGAACACTCGGAATCACACTAAGCCAGCTCATTGGAATGTGTCGAAAGAAAGCCACCACAGGCTCTTCTGGCAAGTTGAAAGAAGCGGCCCGCGCCGGGAGAAGTTGCGCGGGCCTTGGCTAGCTCAAGCGATCATGGTTGATGCCGAGTCCACCAATTCTGAAAGTCTGCTTCTGTCCCGCCGCGCTTGTTCTCGTCCCAGACAAAAACCAACGCATCGTCCTCGTCTACGCTGCCACCGGTACCAGCGATCATCACGTAATCACCGTCAAAAGAGGTGAAGCGCATCGAGACGGGTTCGCGATAGGTGAGCATTTGTTCCTGCAAGATACCCACTGCAATGCGCTCGCCCGCTCGCAGGGATTCATAATAGTCGGTGTAAAAATGTACTCCGGCGAAGTTGCGGCCAATGGCGATGTTGGCTGCCAGTTTGTCCAGTTCGCCTTGTACGGTCAGACCAGCTCCCTGAACGGCATATTTGAGCAGTTCCGTATGGCTCTTTGCTGGATCCGGTACATAGGCGTGGTCGAACTGTTCCTGACGGCCGCCGACAAGCAAGCGCTCATTTCCGAACAAATTATTCGGAAACTTCTGTGCGGGATAGCCTCCCTGCATCGTGACGATGTCATAGATTGAGAAAGTATTCCGTTTCTCTCCAATCTCGTACATCTCGAAGAATGCCTTGAGGATGGTTACGCATGCGCCTGCCACAGTTGCATGACCGGCGCCATAGGCCGGGTGCATCGGGGAGCCTTCGGGGAAAGCCATGGGCAGAAGGGCGTTGCGTTCTGATTTTTCGAGGGGGCCATACTCGACTGGCCAGTTATTGTCTTTCCAGAACAAGTTGGCTTCGTAGTTGTGTGCGGCAATCGCGTCGAGCACACCTGAATTACTGAGTGGCGTGACCATGCCGTCCAGCAGCGCTTTCTGCGGTTCAAGATTGTTCTTGTCCGCAGCGTCGTTTGACCAGGCGAGGCCGATTGCTGCCGCAACCGCTTCCGGACGTGAACGCAGATGAACGTTGTATTTTTGCCGGCGAACGGCTTTGAGCGCACGAGTTGCAACTTCGGTGACGAGCGTCAGAATGTGAGGTCCACCGAATGTGGCAAACCCGTCGCGTGTCGGGTGTCCATTGCCTTCCGGCAAGCCGGCATCCGACGGCATTCCTTTGCCCAGCATCAGCAAGCATGCATTCAGATATGCCTGATACAGCTGATCGAAATGCACGTACGTAGCGAGATCGCGCGGGGTCGCGATGAATCGTGATTTGGCATTGCCCTCAGGCTTCCCGGTATCGGTCAAATAGAAATCGAACTTGTCCTTGCGGTTTGCCCCATTCTGAACGTCCAGCCAGGTCTGCCACTCCGTCATGTGGTCTATTTTTTCCTGGTGAGGTCGCAGCTTCTGGGTGATCGCCTGGGTGCCATAGCGGATGAAGCCTTCGTCTTCGCCGGCAGGCATTCCTGGATTGGAACGCATTTCGGGCGGGACATGGCTGGTGGACCGGGTAAGCGCATCGATCGACGATCCGCTTTTTGTCTGATTTTCATAGGCCGGATCGGCACTCGGCTTTTCGGGATTTCCAACGAGCATGAACTGCGAGATGTAAGGGCCTATCTGCGCGCCTTTTGTCGATCCACGGAACAAATTTCGGACAGACACAGTTGGGTCACCGTTAACGAACCGAGCGGCACGACGCTTCTTTGCATGGGCATCAAGACCGTCTTTCGTGGCGAAGAATGGCAGGGCGCTCAGATATCCGACCACTTCGGCTACTTTCGGATCTCCGTCCCAGCTCGTGAACGGTACGTCGCGGATCAATGCCGCTCCATAAATTTCGGCGATTTCTCCGGCCAGCTCACTGGACCCGAGTTTGGGCGCGGGTGGCATGGCGATCTGGTCCGAATCAGGGCCTTCCAGATCAAAAGTGTGTCCTGCGAGAGGGCTTTCCCAAGAACGAGCCTTTCCATCGCCACCTTCCGGGCGCTTAAAAGATCCATCGTAAAGCGGTGCATCGAAAGCCGCTGGTTTGCCGGCCAGAGGCCCTTTGTAGGTGCCAGGAAACGGGGAAGATGCGTAGTCTGTGCCGTTACCGTCCTGATTGATGGCGCCAACAAACGCACGCAGATCCTGGCGAAGAACGCGACCAAATTTGTCGTGCTTCAGCCCTTTTGTGAAGGTGCCGTGAGCGGCAACAGCGTTTCCGTCTGCACCATTCAACGCTGCGCTGACATCACCATTGTTGAATTGTTTGACGGCAGCCACCCGCCGGGTGGCCAAACGGTCCGCTTCGTCACGGATGCCCTTGGCCATCATCCGCCGCACCTCACCGTTTGGCACCGGGTTCAGATCATCTGTCATTCTTGCCTCCACTGAGTAAACTGGTTGCTGTTTTGCCAGCGAAGCATTGCATCTCGAGCGTTATGCGGATGCGATGTGACCGTGATGTCACTGTTAAGCGAGCGTGAGCATATCCTCCTGTTAGGCGAACGCGTTCAGAACAGAACATTCTTTGAATTGGTTGCTTCCGCCACTCTCCGTCGCGGCAATCGGGAGGCGACGTAGTTTGCCTTTTGGATGGGTGGAGGTTTTCGTAACGTCACTGTGTTTAGACGGACTCGCTACGCCCGTATTTATGAGGTCTGATAAGGGTGGAAATCACCAGGGTACTGCCGACGCAGAAACGTGCCCCAACCCACTCTCGCGCGAATGGGCAAGGTGCAGGATATTTTTAACCAGTCTTAGAGCTGGCGCCTCATCGGCACACATCTCAATGCTCTGGAAACCGAAGCGAGAGCATGGGGACGCTGAATGCTGGCGTCTGTCAAAAACGAAACCCATGCAGGCCGAGGGGCGAGGCGACTATAACCCTCATGTCGCCCAAACGGCTTCCCCAAGAGACCATGAGGACTTGCGTCAGCCCTGATCAGATTGGCCGTCAAACCAAATCAATGCAGAGATACTCCCAGCAGTCCGAGTTGACGTCTGCGACAGAAATCGCGCCGTAACCTTCGCCGGGCAGGAAAGGAAGCTTGTCCTTGGGTGACGTTGCAAATGCGGAACCCCAGCTATTCTTGAAGATAAACCAGCCACCTCCGGGAGCATTGCTATCAAGTTGAAAGCCCACCACGCATATCTGGTGTGCGGATACAGATTCAGCAGTCATTTCCAAATTCAAATAGCAAACCGAAGGCGGTCCTTTGACAATTCCTGTAATAAGCGTGTCGGTATTGGTGAACCCGTTAGGGTAGGCGATATCTTTTATCCGGTACATCGGCAATCCGACTGCCACCGGGAGGCCATCAGTCAGATGCTGCAATATAGCCTCGGCAATATTGGATTGCTCTCCATCTTCATCGATTGAGTAGTAATCAATCACTCTTGCCCGATATTTTTTTGCCTCATTGAACGCATCGCTTTCAGGTTCTGGGCCCGATATATCGTCTGTGAAGTGTGGGTATTGAAGCTTTTCTTCGGTGCAGCATCCGATTTTTTCCAGGACCGTCAATGCTTGCTTGGATTTGGTTGCTCCCTCTTTCCAGTGGGGTATGCTTTGATCTGGAAAATTCTCCCGCATGTTCCAGTATAAGAACTGAGTTGAAAAAACGACATCATTGCCTTTGCGCAAATGCAGCAATTCCAAGCAGGCCGCGACCGCGAAAGCGGTGCAAGTTCCTCTTGGTCTTTGGTCTCTCGGATTCCAGTGCGTCGACAGGTCCTCCATCAGATCGATCTTTTTCGTTCCGTAGGCTGCGATTGTATAATTGCACGCCGATTGAGAACGCGTTTCGATGTTTTTGGTTGTGAGGAACTCCTTGAGGTTCTCGCGTTTGGTTGGGAAGGCGCCACCATTGAAGAATTTGAAATCGCCGACAGTGATTTGGTTTGCAATTGCTACATTATCGACCATGTCATTTTTCCATTATTAGAGACATCCGATACTCGATGGCTAGCTTGGAAGCTTTGCCGCAATTTCACTCGCCATTTGATCGGCAAAACTCACAGGCCCTTCCGCCAGACTGTCGAGTTCGAATTCTTCCGGGTTTAGGTTGTGCTCCCACTCGCTCCATGCATGAGCGAGAAGTTCCTGGATCGCGGGAAGCTTACTCAGATGGCCTTCCCAGATTTGCTCCGCCAAATCGGCGCTCTCCAGCTTGTCGGTTGGAAAATGCACGCCGGCGATTTCGCGATTGACCGCAATCCGCTCTGCAAAACTCGCAAAATAGTCATGCAAAGCGTCGCCTTCGCTGGCTTTGGCTGCGGCCGATAAGAGATGCATTGTTAAATATGCCTGGAGCGCGTGTCCGCTCGGATAAGATGGATGCGCAGGCGTTGGGATTATGGGCATCAGGGATGGGGCGAATTGCACAGGTCTTGCCCTGTTCCAATGGTCCTTGAAATGCATACCCACCAACTGGCCGACAGCCATGGCCACTGCCATGAGTATCGTTGAATTGGGTTTGTTCTCGATCCCGATCATAAAGGCATTTGACCAGTACAGTTCGGTACCGTTCACCTGGGCAGCAATTTCATTGGCGAACTCCTGGCGTTTGTTATTTCTCATGCTCAGAAGCGTGAGCAATTCCCCCAATAGTCCGGGTTTGTTGGCGGTGGTTTCAGACCGGAACTCGTTGGACCTTTTCCTGTAGTCGGTGGTTGTGAGCTCCTGTGTCCAGTCCCGTGCAGCGAATTGCGAAACGATAACCTGCGCCCTGAGCGCAGGTGACCAGGCGGACCTCGGGAATTCCAGATCGGGGTTGTTGAAATATCTCAGCTTTTCCGCAGCGATCTTCGCCCGTTTAAGCGGAGGCGAGAAAGGCAATTGGGTCGAAGAACTCCCTCCGCTCCAACTCCTGCCCCCGAGGGGACCAGAAGAGAGTCCGCCATTCAGGCCTCCGTTGAGGCCGCCATTCAGTCCACCATTCTTGAATCCGGTCATTTTCTTCCCCTGTTACTACTCGTTTCACCTAGCTCTGCACCCAGCCCGTTATGGCTCCGTGAAATATTCGTGAATGAGATAGCCAAAGTGCTCTAATCCGGCTTTACTCAGAGTGGAAAGCCGGTTTTCAGCAGCTGCGCCGCAAATTCCTTGCCGGCTGCCTCGTTCCTGAAGGGGTTTGACCTTTGAAACTCCGAAACCCGAAACTGCGGGTCCACATCCATTGCGAGTTGCGCGAAATGCTTGGCATCGTCGCGTTTGCCATCTGCGATAAACGAGGCCGCGGCCAGTCGGAGGTTCGAAACGTAATTCGGATTCTGAGCATGGGAAGCCAGAGCATGCCTGGCGGCCGAAGAAAAATCGCCATCCGAGTAATATGCAATACCCAGAAAGTGGTCATAGCGAAAAAGATACGGGTCATTAGGTGACAGCGATCTGGCGATCTCAGCCTGCGCAATCGCATGTTTACTTTCACCGGCAAAAGCGAGTGTCGGTCCGCCCCACATCAGTGTTTCTGCATCATTCGGATAAAGAGCAATCGCCTTGTCCAGCAACTCTCTGGCTAAGCTGTATTGTTTTTTGTAAATCGTAAGATTGTGGCCCAGCATTGCCAGGGCACGTCCATTCTCAGGGTCGAGGTAGATTGCGCGCCGCGCAGCATCCTCGAGACTCTTCCGATCATTTTCAATGTGGCTTGACCATCTTTGTCCCAGACGAATGCTGTACCAGTCGGCGAGGGAGAAGAAGATTTGCGAGAATTGAGGGTCCTTTGCGACCGCACTCCTTAGTAAGTGGCCGGCCTGATCGAATTCATGTCGTGTAAGACCAAAAGCCATATCCTTGGCCCGGAGCATGAGATGATAAGCCGGAAGATCATCGGGCGCACAGTGAGATGTCCGCCGAAGTTCGGCGGAATGCAGGGATGGGATCAGCTTGATGGCAATGTTGCTTGCAATGTCCCCTTGGACATCAAAAAGATCAGCGTTTGTGGCATGATAAACTTTCGCCCACTCAACCGTCGCGGTATGAAAATCCACCAACTGGACCGAAATGACCAGTTGTTCCTCAGATCGGCGAACTGTTCCTTTCATGAAATAATCAGTCTGCAAATCGGCAAGCTCCGCCCGGAAACGTTCATTTGTTTCAGACAATCGTCTGGTGGAGTTGCTCGAAATTACGCTGATGTCGTTCATCGTCGCCAAATGGCTGGCAATTTCATCCAGAGTACCAAACGTAAAATGCTCAGGAACTTGAAGCGGTCCCAAGCACTGCATCGGACAGATCGCAATTCTTGGCTTTCTGATGCCGCCAACGAGAAGACCTTGACGTCTGGAATGAATATGCGGGGATCCGGCAGTTGAGTTATTGGGCTGTTCGGGTTGCAACTCACCAAGTTTTATCTTCACCATCAACTGTTGCGTTAACTCGGATGGGTCCATGCCCAATTCAGAATCTAGCTTCTCATACAAACGACCATAGACTTTGATTGCTCCAGCTACGTCCCCGGCATGTGCGAAAATCTGCATTGCCCATCGTGCTGCATCTTCATTCAAAGGATCGAAAACGAGAGCCGCTTCTGCTGACTGACGCCGCTCGGCGTTTCCAATATTTGGATTTTGATAGATTTCAGACAGGCAAGTCATTACACATTTTTCGATATAGTCGCGGAAATCTCTCACCCATTGCTCGAAGGCTTCACCCATGTCTTCGTAACCGCGAATGAGTTGCGAAATGAGATTTCCGCCAGCCTCGAGCCGGTTGGGTAACTTGCCGCTTTCAAGCAATTCAAGGAGCTCGAACAAATCGACGGATACGCTGTTTAGGTCCAGCTTGATGGAGGTGCGATCGGCCTCCCATACCTTGGTAGTTGCCAATGCCTTCTTTATGTCTGAGAGGACTTGTCTCAGCGAACCTCTGGCCTGGGTTTCCGGAAAATCGCTCCAGAGGAATTCTGCAGCAAACTCTCTTGTGACAGAACGGCGACGCTCGGCGCAGATATAGCCGATTAGGGCTAGTGCTTTTCGCTTACCCGTCAGTACAGGGACGCCATCCAGGTAAAGTGATATCCCCCCGATTAGTTCAAGCCTTAGATTTAAATCGGGCGAGCTGGGAGAAATGTCATCACCGCTCACTTCATTCATTCGATGCCCCACTATCCCGCATGGTTTACAACCTGAGCTGAAGGATAGTGCAGTTGCAATTCTATTTTTGCAAATATAAACGGCTTTCTAAGGGCTTTGTTGAACTGATACCGGTCGGCTGGCTTTGTAAGAGGATGTATGATGAGTGGTGCTGGGCGGTCGCCCGGCATTGCAGAATGATCCGGCTATCCTCGTTCCGAGACGGTGCAATCGCTCCTGTGTCTATCCGCATGGGAGTGATGGTAGGGGGCGGTTCCCGCTGTCGTTGCGCAACGTCGAGGACCAACTGCACGAACGCCGCATCGAAATCAGCCACGAGATCGTGCGGTTCTGGTGGAGCAGGCTCCGTCGCGCTGAGGCGTTGGTGACTGATCGCCTCAGCTCCTGTCATGCTTAAGGTTCTCTGCATCGGCAACCGGCAGGAACTGGCCACTCGAGGAGCAATCTTGCGGCGAGTCTGCAACAACCTTTATGAAGGCGGGCGACGCTCGGTTCCTGGCCAGCCGGCCGCAGTCAGCTCCGCGGGATGACTTCCACGTCTCCCGCTCCTTTGGCCTCGTAGGTGTCGCCGTTCTTGTAGAAGAAATCATCGGAATCCGCACGCTCCGCAGCGGCCTCGAGTTCCTCAAGCGATAGCTCATCACCGGCAGAAAGCCGCATGTTCATGGCTGATATCTGGGCCTGGAGTTCCTGATCATCAAACCGGTCACTGTCCAAACGGATTCCGCCATACGGGATATTCTTGACGCAGTTTTCGCCGCAATCCTCACCGGGAACAATATCCACCCATTTGGGTCCGGCCAGATAGACGGCGAAATACATGACCTTTGCCTTGGCCCTGGGGAGACCCAGATGCGTCAATGCGGTGTAGAACATGCGGTGCGTCTGCCGCCAGGATCGAACATGGTTTTCCTTGTAGCAGTAGTGATCGTGAATGACCGCGGCTTTCAGATAAGACTCATCGTATGGATCACCGATGATTTTTTGCGCCCAAAGAGGTATCGACGCGCCGTCGGTGGTCCCTGACTGCCCATTGCCGTCCTGCCATTGGTCGGCCTGCCATGTCAGCCCGGTTTCGGATGAGTGGTATTGCAGCGTTTCGGCCAACCTGCATGCGTAGCCGGGTAACTTCTGACAGTCGGGCGGAGTGAGGACCAGATTGCCCTTGAACCAGTCGGCGGAGGCTGGCGTCGCCGTCAGAAGGCAGATAGTGAGAAGCGTATGTTTGAGCATGACATTTCCCTTCAGTTGTTCGTGTCGCGTGTTTCGGCCTGGCGGATGGTTCTGGCCATCCAGCCTCGGTAGGCGAGGGCGCTGGTGTAGACGCCAAAAAGATTGGGCCGAGCGCAGCCCGAGCCCCAACTGACCACGCCCGCCAGAACGGCGCTGCGGGTGGGCGACGGCACCCCGGGCGCCGGGATATAGGCAAGTGGGCCGCCACTGTCGCCCTGGCAGGAATCATAGCCGCCGGAGCTGAATCCGGCGCAGATCATGCCCGCCGACATCCCCATGTTGCTTGCCGATGCGTAGCTGCCGGCGCACTGGGCCTGTTCCACGAAAGGCACGCGCACTTGCTGCAACGTCTCCGACAGGAAACCGCCTTCCAGGGTTGTTCCCCAGCCCATGACGTTGAGCGACGTGTAGGGCGCGTAAAGCCATGACTGCTGCGTATCCTGTGCGATGCCGATGGATCGGCGGCGATTGCTGACGGGATTTTCCAGTTCTTCCAGCTGCAGCAGCGCGATGTCGTTGGCGTTGGTTTTGGGGTCGTAGTCGGGATGCAGATAGGCGGCGATCACCTTCTGGCTGTCGAGCCTCCTGTTCTTGCCGAACTCGTCTCGCCTGGCGAGAGAAACATCGCCGGACACGGCCGTGAGTTCGCCCCGCTTGATCAGGTTGAGTTCGAGTTCGGTGATGCAGTGCGCCGCAGTCACTACCCAGACCGGTTCGGTATCATCGTCCCGCCAGACCACGCCTTTGCCGCTTGCGGTGTATCCGGGTGATATGAGCGCGCCGCCGCATGAGTGGTTGTTGCGGCGCTGGATCGAGACCGTCCATTCCCAGTTTTTCGCGTCATTGGCGATTGGCCGGCCGTTGATGATGCGGGGGCCGCGGGCCAGCGATCTTGCGGATGCGGTGTCATCCGTCCTGGATGCGTAATCGCGCTGAATGCGTTCGATCGACCGCGCCTGCGAGGCCTGGCGCTCGAGTTCCGTTTCGCTCGGCTGGGCCAGGGAATGGCTCGCCGGCAGTGTAACTAAGGCGGCGCTTGCCGAAGCAAGGATCTTGAGCAAGGTTTTCATGATGTCTTCTCCATGGTCCTAGTTGTTTTCGGGCGCGTTGAGAGCGCGAAGATCGGCGGCAAGCTCCACCTGGGGTTCCGCTATGCGAATATCGGGGACATGCTTTGCCAGCCAGTTGCGAATGTCATCAGTCGTCGTCAGCACATAGATGCCGCCCGCACCGCACGAGTTCCTGGTCCCACGGGAGACGACCGCGAGAAGGGCAATGTTGCCGTTCTCGAGCCTTGCATAGACTCCGCCACCGCTGTCACCGTTGCAGGAATCCTTTTTGCCATTGGGGTCGATGGCCACCAGTTCCCTGCCGGCCAGACATTTGTACTGCTCGACATCGGAGGCGCCTGCGCAGTCCTTGGAGGCAATCATCACGGATACGACAAGCTTCTTACCGCCTTCATCGTTGTATTCGGTCGCCCCGAAACCCACCATCTCGGCAAGATTGATCTGGTTGAGCAAAGCGGACGTGCCCAGCACGGCAGCAAGTTGCTTGGTCGGGTGCTGCAGGGGCCTGGCAAGCTTGACGAGCGCCAGGTCGGGCGCTGTGTAGGCGCTCTGTTCATCCGGTCCGTTGTAGCGTGTGCAGAATTCTGGATCGTGGTGCTTCACGGTCCCCGCGAACCCGACCGTGAAGGCGGGCGACGTGACCACGGCGCCATCATCGTATACCCTCGATCCAAGCGTCACATGGGTCGGATCGAGACGGCAGAAACAGTGGCTTGCCGCCAGCACCCACTCCGCGCCGATCAGCGTGCCCGAGCAGGTGGTCTCATTGTTGTCGTGGATCGCGATCGCCGGGGCGAAACAGTTCTCGGTGCCGGGCAGGAGGGTGCAGTCCGGTTCGTCGGACGTGTTAACGTCGCCGGTAAGATGCCCTCTAAAGATGGTATTTCCATTTTCGGCCAGCGATTCGACAAATGACTGATTAAATTCCCCGGCTTCCTCGCCATCCGTCATCTTGGCGCGGACTTCAGGATCGAAAAATTTCTCCATGAATTCTGCACTGGCCCTCGCCAACTCATCAGGCACCGCCCAATCCGGCTTGCCGGCTACCCCCCATTCGGTCGACTGCCGACCATTGAATGACCTGTCATAGCGCACCACCGGCTGGCCGTTGATGGCATAGGGAAAAGGCGTTGCGGTCCAACCCGTGCGTTGAGATTCGGGATTTGTCGCTTGCCAGGTATCCGCCACGGCGGAAAAATCCGCCATTGTCATGTATTCGAGCTGTTCGTTCAGTTTCATCGACTGGAATAGTGCCGCATTCCGGGCCGCGGGATCGAATATGGCATCGGCGTAGGGCTGCGCCTGGGGATCGAGGTAGGTTGAGAGCGCGTCAGTGTTTCCGATTTCGGGTTGTCCTTTGACATCTGAAGACATCAGGCTTTTGACAAAGCCAGCCTCGTTCAGGATTTCCCGGCTACGGGCAAGCGATTGCGGATCCGGGTTTCCCTTGATGATAGCAGCGGCGGCCGCTTCGACGGTCCGAAGCGTGTTCAGATCCGATGATCCGGCGGACGTGGCGAACAGCGTGACAGCGGTCATGGTGAGCCCTGCGACCACAATTCGGGCAGTCAATTCTGAACCATTGTTGGTCATCTCGAACGATCCTTGGTTTCGGTTGCTTTGCGGCCCGTCAATTCAAAGTCTCATGGCTTTTTGCTTGTGCAGAAGGTACATCCGGACGACGTTTTCAATCGCTTGGGCCTGTGCGTCAGAAAGGCTGCCGCGCTCCGGTGAGAACATGCCGATTGAGAGGGCCGGATCGATGGTGGCGCTGGCATCGGAACCGGTGGCGCCGGCGCTCGATTTTCCAGCTGAAATAGCAATCGCAGGAGCCGAGACCGTGCCGCCCAGGGCATCGATCGCCATGACGACGGCAATGACACCATCGACATGGCTGATCACCCTCTTGTAGTCCTCGGAATTGAGCGCGCCGTTCAGGTAGGCTTCGCAGATCCGGAAATATCCGTCCCGCAGGATCTGGATGGTCTGCGTCCTCAGTCCGATGGAAGCGGCGGATTCGCTTCTGGAGGCACTGAGCGCTGCGGAGATAACCTCCGGGTTGGCCCCGCTAACCGACAATGCAGCCGCTTGGGCGGCAAGTGCGTCAGGACTGGGTTCGGCGCACGCCACGATTTTATTGTGAAGGCGACCGCCTTTGTCCGAGACAAGCAGCATTCGTTGCTTTGCATCAATGCTCAGAGTCCGGACGCCTCCGATATTTTCCGATTTGTGGATCACGGTTTGGCAACCGCCAAGAACTGGCATCGAGATGGCCAGAGCAGCTAGTGCAATTCTTTTGAACAACAGCATCGTTCCCTCCACCGATCCGGCAATTTTCGGTGCCGAATTGCTTTGTCAGGTCCCGATAGATAGCTGGCCGTCGTCAGCCGAGCGTGATCTGAGCGTTAAGGTTCCGTGAGAAATGGATCGCTGCTGCGTTGCTGCCCAGTCGCTGATACACGGATTAGGAGCCGGAGGCCCTCCCAGCAGCCGGATAAATACTCGATACGTGGAACAGGAGGCGTCTAGAAAACTCGGGGCTATTCATCTTGGTTGAAATAGTTGAAGCTGATGCGTGAACAGAACCTAGAGAACTTCAAACTCAAACGCGCCATGGCATTGAAAGAATGGCGCGACCTGTGCACGGTCTAACAGATTGTTATCCTTTGAAAATTGAACAAAGCTCCTATTCGGCTGACAAGTCGCTAATCCGCTCCGAACACCTTGACGTTCAACGTGTGCACTGCAGAAAAGTTAATCCAGTTAAGATAGCTGGAAATTATGATGCCGGCAGGGGCTATTGTCCCGCCAGATAACCTGAGCAGAGAACTTGTATCCAGAGCGCGCTCGTCCGCTGATGTCCTGCTGATTCCAAAAGCTTTATCCCGGACGAGGCTTGCTCAATTTTTCGATGAGAACGTCGCGCGTCTTAGACACCTAAACTCCGAGAAGGAACTCTCACGCGAACTCCACAAGATCCTCGAGATGAACGGATCAACGACATTCGAGAGGGTTCGGTACGCGGTGGGTAAAATCTTCGGCGGAATCGCAATTGGACCAGAAGAATACCAGACGCAGATTTCGATCGCCGGAAGCCACAGTCGTTTTGCGGTGCGGGACGACTCGATCAACCAAGTGGTGCGGATCTCGGAGAACGAAGTGGATCCGAGGACTCCAGGTAAATACCTGGACGCCTACACTGCTCTACCCGAGGAACAGCGACCGCTTTTCATCATTGAAACACACGACGAGGGCAGCTTGATCGATGAGCGGATTTCACGCGCCCCCCTGATGAAATAAATTTCACCAAGTTCCGGCCCGATGCGGAGCGCGCTGGCCTATGAAGCACAGATTAAAGCCCACGGTGGCCATTCGAGTGTGGTTCGAAAGGCTCTCAAAGCGGCTTTGAAGACTGCTCAAAGATCATCTGAAGCTGGAGGTCGATCGAAAGCAGCTCTCCAATCCACTCTCAGACCCGGAACACATTTAGTCCGGGAGTGGAGCGGCAGGACTTATCAGATTGAGGTTCTGGACGATGGCTTCCAGATGGATGGCAAACGGTATAGGTCGCTCAGCGCCATCGCCCGCAAGATCACTGGTGCCCATTGGTCCGGGCCACGCTTCTTCGGATTGGGGTAGGCCATGAAGAAGATCCGCTGTGCTATCTTTGCACGGAAATCATCGGAGGATGGGTTGGACCAGGAGTTCAATTCCCTCCATGCCCAGCGGGAAGCCTGTGCCGCCTACATCGCCAGCCAGAAGCACGAGGGCTGTGTGGCACTGCCTGAGCACTATTATGATGGCGGCATCTCCGGCGGCACGCTGGAAAGGGCAGGGCTGAAGAAACTGCTCCAGCATGTCGATGAAGGATTGGTCGACCAGATCGTCGTCTACAAGATCGATCGGCTAACTCGATCCCTTGCCGACTTCGCCAAGCTGGTCGATCGCCTGGGTGCAGCCGATGCATCTTTCGTACCGGTGCCCCAATCCTTCAATACGGCCCCCGACATCGTCAAGCTGAACGTCAAGGGTGAGCAGCCCGATGGCTGGACCGCGAAATGACTTGGCATCAATCCGCTGTCCTCCGACTGGCAGGCCCAACGGCGCATCCGTGCGACTCTCTGATTGAGCACCAAACCCCAAACACCCCAAGAACCCCGATGGCCTGGTGATGCTCTTTCGGCAAACTGTCAGCCCCAAACTTGCCGACTGAGACTTTCGGCGTTTCAGGGGCCGGGAAAAGCCACATATCCGGTCTCAGTCACACGAGTGCACTTGCAAGCCATTGAAATATTGTCGCAATCCGAGCGCATAAGCAAGCCATGTCAAAAACTTGAAAAAATTGGCTGGGGAACCTGGATCCCCAGCTAAATTTTTTGGCCCTCTCACAAGCATCTGAAATAGTTGGTGAAATCCAATCACCGCAGCTCTTGTAAGACAGTATTGTCATACACGTCCGGGGGACAGTCGTGCAAGACAATTCCAAAACTGGGCAGGCAACCCATTAGGGCCAGCGCTGACTGATCCTCGCCGTGGCGGTGTGGGAATGGTAATATTGTTATCGTTGCCCGCGGATCGCCTTCAGCTCTGACGGATGGCTTTTTCCTTTGCCAGTACAGGTGATATCCTGAAGCTTCTGATGTATTCCTTGGGGTTTGGAACCCACATTGGCTACCGACTGCAACAACAGCGACTACACTCTCAGGTACACCCCTCTGCGAAACATGATCCCGTCACGTGGGGATCAGCTTGTCGATGCTCTTGGTGGGCAGGTTGGAACCCATCGGAGCATCCTATCCGAGCGACAGCGGCAACTAACCACACCATGCACTCAAACATAAGGCTGCGCATAGAAGCGATAATGCGACTCGCCTCTTACCTTTTTATCGGTCTAATATCGGGCGACGCCTACATGTTTGGACACACCCATGGCCAATTTTGATCATCGACCAATTAGCGCCGTAGCCCTTTGTTGGGCCACTCTTCATGTCTTTGCCTTCGGATCATCGGCAGACGCTGCTGATAACAGTTATTACGAAGGCGTTTCATCTGAAGCGGTGCGCTGCATCTCTGAGAACATAGATGCTTATCGTCGTACTGGTAGGCCAATAATCGTGATAAGGCCTGACTCATGTCCGGAGACTGACCTGTTGGCGGGGAGTCAGGAGGGGCTTACAAACATGTTGCCGGGAAAATCATTTTACGGAAACAGCAATGAAGAACCTGCAACAAAAGGCTCACCAAGCATCGTCTACACACAGAAGCAGTTGGGGTGTCTGGCGGCCCAAGTTGCGAAAGGACCGTTGTCTGTCTTGCCTAGAAAACCGTGTTCTAATCAATGAGCAGTGAAGAGCAGCCCTCCAAACAAGCCGCGATCTCTGAGCGAAAAGATCAATCTGCAGCCTCTCAAAAGGCTGACATCGAAGAAATGGACACGGTCGCTGAAAAAAGGGCAATTCGTGTAAGCATTGATAAAGAGGTGAGTGATCGGATAGCCAACTGGCTAAGTGCCGCGGCCTCTGTTGCGACAGGCATTGCTGTTGTGGTTGCTCTGTTCGCGTATCAGTCAGATCGCCTTGCTGAAAAACAGAGGCACGAAGACGACGCCGCTCAAGCAAGACGAGCTGCGTCTCTAGCCCAAGTGGATCGATTTGGTAGCAATGAGATACTTGCGGCGCGCACAAGAATCTTGACGGGCCTGATGCTTGTTGGAACTGATCAGCTTAATGATATCGAGCCCGATCCGGAAACTCTACATGCACTCACTAGGGCGATGGGTGAAGCGACCGGCGACCCAATAGAATACGATATCGCACTTTTTACAATAACAGATTTTTACGACGGGGCCGAAGCTTGCTTGGCAGCAAATGTTTGCGACCTGGAAATTTTGAAGACTCAAATCGGCCCATACGGGGCAAAGTTCCATTGTTTCTTTGCGCCGGTTATTTCAAGACTAGAGAATGATTTCCGTATGGATGGTTTTGGTCAAGGGGTTTTTGCTTGGGCTCAAAGAATAGATGTTTGCGGAAATCCGCCTGACTGAGTTCAGACAACTCGGGTTAGATGCAAAGCCGGAAAACCGCTTTTGCAATGTCGTGACCTCCGCCAATTCTGTTGACTTCGAAGACATCATAAAACACGGATTCGCTGGCTCGAATAAAGTGGTCTTCTGTGCGAACATCGAATGCGAAAGCCTTGGCAAGATGTTCCGCTCCCTCTCGGTCAACTTCAGTTACTACTACAGTTCGTCCGGTTTTTGACATGGTCAAAACGTCTGTGATTCGCACTCGGACAGCGGCACTTTCCGTAAAAATAGTTAGATGGGGCCCCATGCTTTCATAGCGAGCCTTCATGTCTTTTATGTCGCCATACCAGCCAACCGGCAACAAAACCGTCAGATGGTAGCGCCCACTGGAAGTGCAATAGAGCCGTAATTGCCGTTGCGATGTGCTGGTAGTTATCTCAGCAATTAGACCCTTTTCCCCAAAGGGTAGGGCAGTCCATGTTTCGGCATTATCAGCGGAGTTATCAATTCCAAGCCTCATGGCTTCCGATTGTGATACGAAATGAAAGCCATCAGGTGGCGCTGCAGCAGCCAGTGGATATAATTCTGCAGATATTCCCATTCGATTTATGTAATCCACCAGAAAACCGGTTACATATTGTTCCCTGGCAGAGGCTATGGACGCGGCAAGTCCAGAGGTGGTTATGCTCTGCTTCTCATCTAGAGCTTCGTCTGCGAACTGATGGAATCCAAGTTGTCCATCTTCCTCAATCCGACGTATGCTGCCGCCAAGAAAAGCGTAGGCGCATGCCGAGAGGCAACGGGCACCTTCATTAACGGTTCGAGATTGGCCCAAGCCCGTGTCCTGAAGCGGGACTGTACGACCCACTGAAACACGCAAGCCTTCCTGGCGGAATATTTTGCCGAGCTCAACTCCGGCGGCCAAGTCACCGCCATCTGAGTTCAAAGCCAGAGCATACCCGATCGAGTTGTTTTGAAGATATTCACGAAAGCGTTGCGGTGTATCGGATGTGATTTCACCGTCAGCCTGAGTCCACTCACAACCAAGGCAATTGCCGCCTGACCAACCTGAAGTGAACTGCATTTCGGCACTGTTGGCGACAGAAGGTGCAAATTGAGTACTTAAAAATATGAATGCTAGCAAGCCGTACCAAAGCGTCATGCGCAGACTTTCAGAGTTCGCTTTGGCAGTCTTATGTCGCCATAGATACTTGTAAACTCGAACAAGAAATGAAACGGAGTACTATAAACACGAGGAAGCGAAACTTTAGACACAGGTCGGATTGATCGAGCAGAAGCTATGATTTCCGCTCCAGCTCTGTTTGTTGTCATCATCAGATATACACTTTCGCCATCGTTATCCTTGCCTATTTTACGCAAATTGACCTCCGCACGAGCGGATTGCGTTTCAAGGAAGAAGCTGGGGCCAGCCGCATCCATCAAGGTTTGGATGTCATCCAAAGCTCCGTTCTGAACGGTTAGCTGAATATAGTAGTTACTACTATGACAAATGAGACTCAAAATACGACCACTATTTCGAGTTCTAATTTCCGAGAACAGTCCCTCACCCAAAGAGTCGGCCTTCCATGGACCAGCCGTATCATCAGCATTTTCGATTCCCAAGCTCATCAGCTCTTCCGGGGTTAATATTCGAGCATCTGCGCCAAGTTGAACGCTGGCCGCAAGCGGATACAAAGCTGCACCAACGCCCATACGATAGATATATTCTACAATTTTTCCGGTTGTGATCTGATTCTGTACTTGCCGATGACGTTCTTCGTCAATGCTGATTGTCCGCTCGTCAGTGTCGAACAGTCGCGCAATATCCAGATATGGACCAAAGCCCAAGCGTGTTCCGCTGGGCACGCTTCGAACGGCACCACCTAGAAAGGCGTAGGCACAAGCTGCGATACAATCGCCTTCATCGATTCTCTCGAACCATGGCTCGGAGTAGATGAGTGACTTACCGACAGTAGTTATAAAATCACCGTCACGAATTTTCTGTCCTAGAACGAGTCCCGCTTCTACATCATCGCCATTGCCGACGATCCGAATTTCGCGGGAAGCGGAGCCAATTTTACTTATTTCCTGTTTTATAAAGGCATCAAACGCTGCAGGAGTGGCATCAGTGATTTCGCCTTCAGCGACAATCCAGCAGCAGTTAGACATGTTTCCGCCGTTGCTGACACTTCGGAAGCTCATTGGCTCCGCGAAAGCGAAAGTGGGGAGAAAAAAAGCTGCAATCAGTACGTAGACAAGGCGAAACATGAAAGTTCCATTGACCATATAATGGCAATATAAGGCACGACGGTTGGCCTAATTGCAACCCCAACCTGGTACGGAAAACAGACGTGCTACCGAGTATCGAACGATGCTCGAACGCGGAAATTATTTCCGGGTTGCCAGACCGTGTTTCCCGGCCTGGCGGGGAACGATCGCTCGCTGCGATTTAGGAATGGCTGCATTCGGACATTGTCGATTACAGCGGTACATCGTCCAATTTGGGGAAGAAGGCGTCCACGAAGCTAGGGGCTATGCAGTGAGTTAGATAATCCCTATCGCCAGTTGCCTTTGGCCTACCCAAAGATGCGGAAATAATTTCCGCGTTCTGAGAGGGGGCCAGTTGCCTCGCTGCATTCAGCGCCAACGAAGCCCGACACTAATTTCAGCTGACGAACACGATCCGGTGCAAATTGACTTGGCTCTAGTTGAGCTCAGCCAGTACTCTGCGGAAGCTCAACAACCCCGCCTCCAGGTTTTCGATTATCTCCTCCGCCAATGCATCTGGCTCGGGTAGATTGTCCAAATCAGTCAGGCTTTTATCCTTGAGCCAGAAAACATCAAGACTCGCCTTGTCGCGGTCCAGAAGGGCCTCAAGAGAGTATTTCCTCCAGCGCCCGTCTGGGTTTTCATCGCTCCATGTTTCTGTCCGCTTGTGCCTGTTCTCAGGATTGTAAGCAGTGACAAAATCCTGAAGGTGTTCAAACATCATCGGTTTTTTCTTCAATGTGTGATGTACATTAGTCCGGTAATCGTAAAACCAAACTGCCTTGGTTTGCGCCTCAGGACTGGCGGCCTTGTTGTCGAAGAAAAGCACATTCGCCTTGACCCCGTGCGCATAGAAGATGCCCGTCGGTAGGCGAAGGATCGTATGCAGGTCAGAGGACTGGAGCAGTTTGCGCCGGACAGTTTCGCCAGCCCCCCCTTCAAACAGGACGTTATCGGGGACCACGACTGCTGCGCGACCGTTGCTCTTGAGCATGGTGCGGATGTGCTGCACGAAATTCAGCTGCTTGTTCGAAGTCGTCGCCCAGAAATCCTGCCGGTTATAGGTCAGGTCATCGGTTTCCTGCTCGCCCTCATCGTTCGTGAAGCTCATCGAACTCTTCTTGCCGAATGGCGGGTTTGCCAGCACATAGTCATAGGTCTGACTGGGAGGCGCAACGAGCGCATCGTTGGGGGAGACTAGGCTTTCGCCATCTATTTCACCGATGTTGTGCAGGAACATGTTCATCAGACACATGCGCCGCGTGTTCGCAACGATTTCGTTTCCCGAAAAAGTCTGGTGCTTGAGGAATTCTTTCTGATCCTTGTCGAGCCTGTAATTTTCCGGATCGGTCAGAAAGTCATAGGCCGCGAGAAAAAAGCCACCCGTCCCGCATGCTGGATCGGCAATTGTTTTGCCGGGTTCAGGGCGGAGACATTCCACCATGGCCCGGATCAGCGATCGCGGTGTAAAATATTGCCCCGCTCCAGACTTTGTGTCTTCGGCGTTTTTCTCAAGCAGCCCCTCATAGACGTCGCCTTTGACATCGGCACCAAGCATTACCCAGCTGACGCCATCGACCATATCGATCAAACGATACAGCTTGGCCGGGTCTTGGATTTTGTTCTGCGACTTGGTGAAAATCTGGCCCAGCATGCCCTTGTGCGTCCCGAGCGTGCGCAGCAGGTCTACATAGTGGACTTCCAGCTCCGCACCGCGTTTGGCCTTCAGGGAAGCCCAGTTATAGCCCTCTGGCACGCCAACATCCCGATTATGCGGTGGTTTTCCATATTCATCTGCCATTTTCAGGAAGATGAGATAGGTCAACTGTTCTAGGTAATCGCCATAACCCACACCGTCATCGCGCAAGGTGGTGCAGAAACTCCAGACTTTGGATACGATTGGTGCGGTGCTCATTTTCTGGTCTCCAAGCCTGCCCATATTTTCAAGGCGTGACCCGCCAGAGCTTCACCGCGCTCAGCAATTTCCTGCTCGTCCCACTTCGAATGATTTTGGAACCACTTGTTCAAGAAAAGACCGGTATTTTTGTTGAATTTGTCTTTCTTCGTTTCAAAGTTTTTATTACCGGAGGAGATGTTTAGGCCCCCAGACAAAAGGGTCAGATTGCCCAACGTGTGCAGCTTCATGTTTCTCGCAACCGCCCGATCATCTTCGGAATATCGATCTAGTGTTGTGCCGTCCGAGAATGGCCAGTCTTCTCCCCAGCTCTGCGGTAGGACATGCTCGATCCACAAGCCGCTGCGGTCACTCACTTGCTCTGCTAGTTTCGTTCGACTGGCTAGCTCAAGCTCCCATAGAATGTCGACCAAACGCGTACTCGGAGCGATGGAGTAAGCGTTTCCGTTAAGAATGCCGTTTCTGAATTCTGCATCATCTGGAAACTTCGTGCTGTCGCCGGTCTTGTCGGAAAAATAGTCAGCAAAAACGTCCTTAGTTACGCCCTTCGAAACGAACTGTGCTGCAATCGCCTGGAAAACCCTATTCAAGTTCTTGGTGGTTAAGCCACAAATGGCGCGTCTGACGATGTAGGAATAAATGAGTCGAGCAATGGCATCGCGTTCATCTGGTTCCAATTCGGCACGACCAATTTGCATCGCCACCGGATATGCCGTCGTGACCTGCCACGATGCAAGCTTGCGGCCAAGCCAATACAGTGTCGGGTCGGCTTCGCTTCTCCCCTCCAGGGATTCATAATGCGGAGAATAGACCTCAATCAACCTGAGTTCATCTTCAACGTTTTCGAAACGGGGTTTGCCTTTTGGCACTGCAAACGCCCGGTACTCAGCGTACAATTCCCGCATTGAAATCTTTTCGCCTGTCTCGGCGGCCAATACATGTGCGAGAAAATGGTCAATTCTCGGGCGGGTGGGCCGAGCGTTGGGAGCTGCCTCTTTCCACCAGGAATGATCCAGCGGGTCCCACAGTTCCGAATACAGGTCCTCAACCTGAGCCTTTTGTTTCTCTGCCCGATGGAAAATATTATTTCGGACAAGGTCCATGGCGAGAAGTGGCTCGCCTTTTGAGTTCAATGTTTCGAAGATGACCTGGGCATCATCGTTCTCGCCCAAGGTGATAACTACAAGTTTCAGGCGGTCCAACACAGCAGTTAGCAGAGCTTCTAACCTCTCCCTGATCGTATCAACTTCAACTTCAACTTCCCGTTCGCGATCTTGATCGCTGGACTCAGCGTCCATGTCGATCGCACTCTCTTCATCAGGGCCATAAAAAGCAAAATCGTCGATCCAAGTATAGAATAAATGGTACGCTCTAAAAGCGGGGAATGAAGTGTTTTTGGGTACCTTGCTGCCCCAATAAAGTTTGCGATATTTCACAGTGACCTTGTCATAAGGCATCAAAATGAGATCGTGAAAAAGCTCTCGATCAGAGGGTGTAGGGTTCAGTTTGAATTTGGTGAGCGGGTCGCTGTCTTTACTCTTCGGCACATTAAGCAGGTAGCCGTTAACGTGTTCAATAATGTCTTCAAACTCATAATGGCGAGCCACTTCCCTTAGAGCCGCGAGAAGTATTTGAAACGTCGTCAAACGCTGCTGACCGTCGACGACCTGCACAATCGGCGTGATGCCAATTTGCGACCCTTGATCAACCGGGGAAAGGATCAAGGCCCCCATGTAATGTTCGAACTTAGCGTCGCCTTCCAGCACTTCTACAGCTTTGGCTGTCACATCTTCCCAAAATGGTTCCAGACGCCGGTCAGCCCATTGGTATTTCCGTTGGTAAAGCGGCACCATAAAGCGGCGCGCTTCTTTTAGAACCACTTCAACAGGGTGATCATCCGCGTCCATGATTTTTCTCCTGGTAAATATCTAAAGCATCGCTGCTTTGATCCAGCTCCCACAGTTCAACATCAGCCGGAATCATGTGGGCCTGAGTTCTAAGGAAATATCCCAGCAGCGTTTCCTCTCGTCCGGTGCGCAAGCTGCGCTCAACAAAGAATATCTTTCGATATTCAACCGGAGCCATATGGAAATAAAACATCGCTTCGGCCCAATTTTTCATTTTTGCGCTCGGCACATTGCCGCCTGATGTCCATGTTTGCGACTTGCATTCGACAATCACCTTTGGCTCTTCAGAGCCAAGGTCAAAGGCATGTTTTTTGCGGTTTTCGCCTAATCCGCAAAGCACCTTGTGATTCAGCTCCAATGCAAGGCCATGAGCTTCCAGCACTGCCTTGGCCCGCAATTCAAAAGCATGTCCGACATGGGCGTTGCTGATTGAGCCTTCCCTTTGGAAGTTGCTCATATTGCATCCCATACATGCGCACTTTCAGCGTCATAAAAGGTGTACCCAATATTCTTACCGCCGATTTTTTGGTGTTTTGCCATTTGGCCGTCCAGCTGCTTCAGTTTTTCATCGTCGGGCTGATAAACACCAAAGAAGACGTGTTTCACCTCTGAACTGAACACGGCGCGATAGATGTGAGCATCATTGTCGTCGGCGCTATGGCCATACACGAACAGGCTAGCGGCCTGATTATTTCGCAGTTGATCATAGCAGTGACGCAGGTACGCAACTGAGTTAATCTTGCGCATCTTGGCGTTCGACGAGCCTTCAGCAACGTAAATAGGCATGTGCTTTTTTTCGATGATAGTATGCGTGATCGTCGCAACCACACCGTCACCTGAATTAAGCGCCTTATAGACCTCACCCTCATCGTCCTGAAAAAGGTGCAGCCCGCCGTGTAGGTTGTATATTTCGCAATATGCATCTTCAAAGAAGGGGCCAAGGAAATCTCCCCTATCCGTGCCCTTGCCAAACCCATCTCGAAGCAAACGTTTCTCAAGGTTAACCCAGTAAAGCAGCAGGTCGTAGTTGAGTGTGAACACATTTCCGAAATGTTCCAGAAATGCTGCGCTGCTGTCATATTTGAGGTCAAGCTCTTCACGATGCGCTGGATGGGTCGCTTGGACGGCCCCAACAAGACCCTCTCGAACAGATTGGGCATCACCGGTTAGGACTTCAGAGTGCTTGGGGTTCCCATATGCACGCTCAACGATTGCCGCATCTTCCAAGGCCCTTACAACTGTCTCGAAATCTGCGGTCTGGAGCGCCGTAAATAGGTCGCGAAGGTGCGGGTTGTCTTCCAAACCGGATTCTGCCAGCAGTGTGGTGTAGCTGAAATATTCCGCTGAAAATCCGTTGCCGATCATCAAAGCGCGGTCTTTGTCCTTGGTGGCCTCGATGGCCTCTTGAAAGGTGATCACGTCAGGCATTGGCTTTCTTTCCTCGCTTGGCTTTGGGCGTTATTTTGCGTTCTGCCTTGATCCGTTCCAGCAGTTTCGAAGCAGGTTCGTCCGCCGGGTCCTGAGAAACAAGCTGGCCAGAGAAGGCACGCTTGAGGATCAATTGCCGCAGGGCCTTGGAGTGAGCGAGCTGGGTTTCGATATCATTCTCTAGCGTGTCTAGGATTGATAGTTTGACTTCGAGGCGGCTGATTATCTCATTTTGTTCGGCGAGCTTGGGAATTGGGATTTCAACTTCTTTGATATTCGCGAGGTTTAATCCCGGCTTACCCGCACCATACGCCGCCTTATTTAACTGCTTTCGCCCTGCCGCTTCAGCGATTAAAAACAGATAGAGATACTGAGTCAAAAGGCTGCCTTTGGGCCTACAAAGAGCCACATGCTGGCTTACATATGCTACCCCTAAATCGCTTTTCACTGGAGCGGTCTTCGTAACATTCGCGCCCGTGATGGTGATCAGAACATCACCTTCGACAACGCGCGTTCGGACACCTTCTGTCTTGCCTTTTGGGAGATGGACATAAGCAATATCGTCTAAATCTAGTGCATCGTGCTTTAGGTTCTGAGCCCGAATGAATATGTCACCAGTCTCGGCATAATGCTTAGCCCAACCCCGAGAGCCTGATGTTACGAACGAAAGGTGATCCCCTAGTTGTTCGATTGACCATTCTGCTGTGTTTGCAGCGCGCCAGTCTGCAGTGAGGTGGCCCTCGAAGGCGTGTTTGAGCAGGGATTGCCGATAGAGCCCCGCTTGCGCCTTAGCCGCCCGCAAGCTTTCCTCCCCCTTGTCCAGTTCAGCAAAGAGGTTTTCGATCTTCTCAACAATGCGACGTTGTTCGTTTAGTGGAGCAATTGGAAACTTGCTTCGCTTCAGAAATGAAAAATGACGGGAGTAGCCCCGATCAGGCAGGCGTAAAGAGAAATAGAGATAATACAAATATTTCGGTTCGTGCCCTAGAGATGCTAAAACTTGAATCCCGTCCGCACCTGGCGCAAAATCCTGCCTGATAAACTTGAGGCACTTTGTGTGATCCCCGAATACCAGTACCGGTTCAGAAACGTGAATGACTTTAGTCCCGTCGTCGGTATACCCGCCGATCAGGTCAGCGCCTTGATCAATAACTGGATATGTTCCCGACTGTGCATATTCCTTCTGGGGTATTTTTAAACCAGTTGTAGGAATCGTTCCGAAACAGTCATCAAAAACTGCATGCTCCCAGTGGGGAGGGATTGGATACGATTTAGGGGTCCATTCATCAGCTGTCTTCTCATTCATGGTTATCCCGCTACAGCCTCATTCATCTCGGCCATCAGCGGCTCCATGTCATTTCCAAAGAGCTGATACATCCGCCCCAACCCGCCTTGCCCGTCAAAGGGCGACATGTCCAGATCATCCCGCTCGATATGAAAGCTTGTGGCCAGATGGTCGCGGACCATATGCAGCCAGGCCATCTGCGCCTCGTTGAACTTGTCGCCTTTGCCCGCATGCCGTTTCATTACCCAATTCTGAAAATTCTTGCGGATGCGGTCGCCATGTGGTGTCAGCGTTGCATCCAAACCCGCGACACGGCGGATCAGGGCAACCAGTGCCTCCAGCTCTTTGTCTGGCGCGGTGCCTTTGAAATCGTCCAGATGTGCATAGGCCCGCCAGACGTTCATCGGAGCTAGGCGCGGTGCATCGGCGCGCAAGGCATCCAGCACCTCACGTATCATACCAAAAGTGATTTCTGATCGTCGCGCTGGCTGATTAAAATAGATCGTCAGGGCCTCAAGCCGGTCGCGATTGTCGTTGAGGTAGGCTTCAAAGTCTTGGCTCAGCGCCTTGGCATTCTCATCCGCATCGCCAGCCCAGCCGGCGGTAACGACGCTATCTAAGTTGTCGTGATCGACCGTCTGCTCCAGGTCGCGGCGGATGGTGTCGAGTGTGTTGATAAGCTTGCCATTGAGCAACTGAGCAGCCTCTGCGACCCGTTTGGCCCGCGCATCGTCTTGAGCGGCCTCGTCGGGCTCGGTCTGGCCAGTGGCAGTCCGTGCATCGTTCATCACCGTGTCCGGGTCCACAGACTCAAATAAGGTCTTGATAATCGTGCGTAGGGAGTGACCCGCTTCTTCTTCCACTTTGGCCCGCTGCACATCATCGATCTGCAAATCCAGCCGTGCCAGCCGTCCTGCCAGCGAGGTGACGCTGTCAGCGTCACGGGCAGCGCCCATCATGACGCCCATGGCAAGGTCTTTGAGCGGGATCGAAGGTTTTGTATCGAGCGGCTGGCTGGCCGTCTTGAGTGATTTTGTCACTCCAATGGCATCGACGATCACGTAATGGGTTTTGGCCTTTGCGGAAGGCGTCACCTTTTTTAAATCGTCAGCCGCAAGCACTCGGGTGCCACGCCCCTTCATCTGCTCAAAATAGTTTTTCGACTTCACGTCGCGCATGAACAGCAGACATTCCAGCGGTTTTACGTCGGTGCCGGTTGCGATCATGTCCACAGTGACCGCAATACGCGGGTAGTAGTCATTGCGGAAGGCGGAGAGCACGGATTTTGGGTCTCCATCTGTCTTGCTGGTGATCTTCTTGCAAAACTCGTTGCCCTCACCAAACTCCTGCCGAACGGTCTGAATGATGTCGTCAGCATGGCTATCAGTTTTTGCGAAGATAAGGGTCTTGGGTACCTCTTCACGACCTGGAAAGATATCGGGCAGCTTGTCACGAAAAGCCCTGATCACTGTCCTGATCTGATCGGGATTGACGATGGAGCGGTCCAACTGTTTCGCGGAATAAGTCTCATCCTCGTCTTGTTGTTCCCACCGCTTTTTCCGAGTCATTTTTTCGCGTCGTTCAACAAGCTGCTTGGCTTTCAGCTCGGCACCCTTCTGCGTGATTTCTGTTTCGATGATGTAGATTTCATTACCCACATTCACCGTGTCGGCTACCGCGTCTTCGTGGGTGTATTCGCTGACAACGTTCTTTTGGAAAAAACCAAACGTGCGATCATCCGGAGTGGCAGTCAGGCCGATCAGGTAGGCGTCAAAATACTCAATCACCTGCCGCCAAAGATTATAGATCGAACGGTGCGCCTCATCGATAATGATGAAGTCGAAATATTCGGGTGGAATTTTCTCGTTGTAAACGACCGGAACAGGTTCCCGCCTACGCTGCCACTGTTCGGCAGGATTTTCGTCTTCTGCTCCTTCAGGCAACTCCTCATCCTTGAGAATCGCATACATCCGTTGGATGGTTGAAATGCACACCTGGCTGTCACCAGCGATGTGACGCGATTTAAGACGCTGGACATTATAGAGCTCGGTGAATTTGCGGTTGTCATCGTTGGGCAGAAACGACATGAATTCCTGCTCGGCCTGTTCGCCCAGATTCTTGGTATCGACGAGAAAAAGCACGCGCTTGGCGTTGGCGTGTTTCAGAAGGCGGTAAACCTCGGTGATCGCGGTGAAAGTCTTGCCCGAGCCGGTAGCCATCTGAATCAGTGCGCGTGGGCGGTCTTCCTTGAGAGAATGTTCAAGCTTGGTGACAGCCGCAATTTGGCAGTCACGCAGGCCGTCTTCATTCAGCGTTGGTAGATCATGGAGCGCAGTTCGCAGGGATTTCGCCCCACCTGCCCAAGACAGCAGCGTCTCTGGCCGATGTATTGAGAAAACCTCACGAGACCGTGGTTTGGGATCACGGCCATTCGTAAATCGTGTGACCGTACCAGTGCTCTCATATACGAACGGTAGCGGCTCGGCATTCTTAACCCACTTTAGCTTTGCAGCTGCGTAGCCAGCGGATTGCTCTTCCACCGTCGTAATCTTGTGGCCCCAGCTCTCAGGCTTGGCCTCCACAACGCCGACTGGCTGCCCCTTGGCAAAAAGCACATAATCAGCAGGCCCGACATCCGTCTGATACTCGCGAATGGCGACGCCAATTCCGGCGTTAAGATTGATAGATTTATTGTCTTGGACCAGCCATCCCGCGGTGACGAGTTTTTCGTCGATCAAATCGCGTGCAATTTGTTCCGGATGTTTGTTGTCGTTGGCCTTGCTCATCCTGAGCAAACTATCAATCTCATTTGAGTTGTATAGGCGCAAAAAACAATTTCATGGATATGAGGCGCTTCTTGAGTCAGGGCAATCTGAAAAGCTTACAACTTGAAATGATTAGCGCACCAGACGGGATTGGAACGTGTTACCTCTGCCTTCGGACGCAGCATTCCAGGCCCAACGATGGGGTTCGCTAGCACCATTCCCATTTCTTGCATTTTCCGATTCTTCTGCAAACGGCGTTATGCGAAGTAATGGGGGGAAGACAGATTAAAAGGTTCAAACAGCGTTTGAATAACGGTGCCAAAAATGAGGCCGATCATGCAGGCTTGAGATGTCGCTTAGGACGAAACGGGAAGAGACCGTCTGCATAACGTGCAGTAAGCTCTTCGAAGACGTCTTCGCTCTCACGGACATCGAAACCCTGAAGTTCAAGGCCATCAACAAGCTGGTCACGCAATCGGTCCAGCGCTTGACGTCGTCCCTGAGGATGTTTTTCAGCGCTCATGATCATTTTCCATAGCAGCATCCGAGCTAGATCATCTCGCGAAGGGCGACACCGATCACGGGCCTCGTCTCTTACTCTTTGCTGGCGCGCTCGTTGCTCGGCATTGATTTCTCGTCTTGATTTTTTTGTCATCCTGATCTCCTGGTTCATCATGGAGACCCAGTGTGATAGCCGGCGATGCAAGGAACAAACGCCGTTTGCCTCGCAATGTTGACAATCTGTAAGGGGATTGGTCCGCAGGCTTGGTTTCGAGGTCTCCAATCCCACTGCCGCAAACGGCGTTCGCTGGAGAATCGCGATTTCCCGGTTTCGAATCGGCACCACAGACTTCAGAATCGCGGCAGGATAAATTGAGATGACTTGTTACGAGTTGCCCGCACGTCATTGCGGATTGAGCTGACGTCGAGATGACTTGAATCGGGCCCCCTGCACGTTGCTTCGATGGATATCAAAGTGCGGCGCGTTTGTTTGCTGGTTTCCCTGCAGCCGCCTTGAGTGCATGGAGCGTTGGCAGCACAAACAATTTCCAAGCCCGCCGCCGCCACTCGCCGTCACCAGAATCCACGGCCTGAATTACCGTTGGCGTTAACGGCTGATGCGGGGCTGCATCCATTCGGGTTCATCGCCCGAGACCTTCCGGATTGTCCGTGCCAGCGCATCGCTCAGGTCAACGACAGCATTGTATTGCTCACTCTGGGGCCTCAGGTCGCAAAGCAGAGGGATAAGCTCGTGATGTAAATTAGTGGCTCGGGCGACCAAGTCGTCGATTTGTACGGAATTCAATTGAGGGATGCGCTTGTGTCTTTTTGCCATTGTGAGGCCTCTCCAAGGATTGCCCCGTCCATGCCACTGCATCGCTGAGTCAGCCCATGATGCAAACCGGAAGTGAAAGACTGGTCGATCAGCAAGCGTTAGGAATCGCAGATTCCTAGTTTCGAAACGACTGGGCTGAGGCCGGAATCGCCAAGGCTGAATCTGGCAACGCGAGGATTGATTTCCGAAACGGCGAGTCCTGGGATGGAATCGCCGTTTCAGCATTCAGAATCGCAAAGGCCGACCTGGGAATCGCGGGCGCCGGGTTTGGTAACGCGGGAGCCGAATTCTGAATCGCAGTTTCAGGGCGCCGCTTTTTTGGGGCCCGGTGTGGCGCTATTCATTTCCAGAGCAAGCAGTGCTCTCACTTCGCCGCCATCCAACGTCTTTGCTTCTGCAAGTCGGGTTGCCAGGGCCAACAGTGCAGCGTGATGCAGAGATAGCAGTTCGAGAGCCATCTTCTCTGCAATCTCAAGCCGACCATGGACATTTTGTGCAAGCTGGCGATCAAGTGAGAGCATTGATGGCTGTTCCTCCAATGATCTATAGAGCAACGGCTGAGCCCTGCCGAAACCTACGTTCGTTTCAGCGTCAGTGGCAAACCTCGTGGCTCGCGCAAGGTCAGACCTTTCGCTACCGCCAGCGCCAACACCAGCTTCGCCAAAGATGAGCTTTTCCGCGGCCTGTCCAGCAAGTGCACAAGCAATCATCTGATTGAGCCAAGATTGAGTCTGGACAACATCCCGTCGCATTTCGCTTTCGACAAAGCCTCCGGACCCATTTCCAACGGTCACGGAAATAACGGTTGCGATGTCGAATGCAGTCCACGCCAGCGCATGGCCGGCTTCATGAACGGCAATGCGCCAGACCAGCTCTGGCGGCATAGCCGCTTGGCCCGCGGTGAGCGCTGCATGGATGTCGCTGTAAGATAGCTGTCGCCTTTCACGGCGGGCTTTCTGCCGAGCCTCACGGATCAGACGCTCGACATCTGCACCTGTGCTACCAGCGGCCGCCAGCGCCAAAGGCAAGAGTGCCGAGTTCAAATCGGGCTCTGCGACAGAGATATGAGATTTATCCATTGATGAGCACTCCTTCCTTGATGCCGTGGAGTTGGTCACTGCCGTTGCCGGCAATGGCGGTGTTGCTGTGTTCGGACAAAGTGCCAGCCGAACTGATGCGACTGATGGACCGTGCGACATCACTGCTGTTCAAGATCGCGTCGAGGTCGCTTCCCAAATGATGCGCAATGATTTTCACCAAGGCAGCGGTATCCGGGGTCGGGATAACAATGTGCTTTTCAAGACGGCCAGAGCGCAGAAGTGCAGGATCGATTTTGTCTGGCCGATTGGTTGCGCCAACGACAATCACACCCTCCGTTTTTGTCGCTCCATCGAGCAATTCGAGCATGCGATTGACCAAGCTTGACCAGTAGTCGTCATAAGGCCGGTCACTGCTGCCACGGTTTCCAATGTTGTCGACTTCATCGATGAACAGAATGCAAGGAGCGTTGCGAGTGGCGTGCTCGAATGTCGCGTTCATGGCTGCCAGAACATCGCCGAGATGCGACGACTCCAGCCATCTCGCCACCGACGTCGCGATCAATGGGACACCCAGAGTGTTGCAAAGCGCCCTGGCAAAAGTCGTCTTGCCCGTGCCGGGCGGCCCGGAGAGCAGCAGCCGTGAGCTTAGATCAGACCATGCGATTTTCTTATTCCCGAACGCTTCAAGGTCAGTCTTGAGATCAAGCGCCCACGGCTGGGCATCGCCATATCCGGCAAGCCGTTCAACAAAGAGGTGATCCTTTCCCGTGGGCGGGTTGGCAGATTGTTTCGCAGTCTGCCCTTTGCCTGGTTCTGGCGCAGCCAGTTCTTTGACTGGCTCGATGATGTCGAAGCAGCCCGAATATTTCTCGCGCTTTTTTGCACCAGAGCGTTTTAGCAAAGCGCCTAATCGGCCCTCCTTTTCTTCGTCCTCCTTGGCTTCTGCCATGGCCCGGTTTTCGGCTTCAAGCGTCGTCAGGATTGCTATGATTTTGGTCAGCGACCGTCCAGGGCGGATTGCAATCGCGAGATCATCAATGCCGAGATAACCGGGCTCGAAATCGAGTTCCGTCATGAGGAACCAAGTGCGACTGATCGGGATGTTGTGGCAGATTGCAAGCGCATCTGCGATCAGGCTGGCATCAATTCCGCTTCCCGAGATCACCATGTCTGCGACAGCGACAAGCCGAGCCGGTAGGGGCCGATCACGCTCGTCGCAGATTACGAGCGGCTTGAATGCCGTGAGAACCCGCTTCGATACGATCGTGCGAAGTTCGTCATCATCGTCGTACCGCTTTAACGAAGCGCTCCCGAAACAGCTGAAGGATTTCCGCGGCTTTGTGTCAGCGAGCGCCTTGAAGCGCCCAGTCAACGTTGGGCCTTCTGCGATCGGTTCAAGCGACACATGAAACGGCAACGCCAAGCCATCTTCGAGCAGATAGCCGAAGTGTCGCTCGAAGTCTCTGACCGGGACCTGGACAGCAACAATCGATTTCCCGCGTTTCATGATCGAGAGCAGTCGGTCAAGGCCATGCTCATCCCGCTCGATTGCCCTTGCAAGCAGCAATGCTGCAGCAACTTCCGTAACCTTTGGTGCCGACGCAAAGCCTGCAACAATCGAAAGAACATGACCCCGAAGTGCCGCCAGTTTCTGAGAGGAGAAATTGGCCGCCGTACCCTCGCCAGGAATTGGACCACCTGATTTGCCAGTAAGTTTTGCGGGCGGCTCACTTTCACCGCCAGCTTCAGGCAGCGTGTCGGAATGTCCCGCAGCGTTTCCAGTGGACTCGGTGGATGCCACGATGACAGTTTCGTCAGCGCCATCTTCTTCATCCATGTTGAATGCGTCCTGATCACCAGATTCTAGCTTACGTTCGATCTGCTTCCTTTTTCGCGAAGAAGCTTCCAGAAGCGAGCGGATCAATTTTCGGTCCTTATCGACATCACCGGAAAAGAGTGCGGCCGTTTCCGCCGCGAGATTCCAGACCACCCCGCTGTGCTCAGTTTCACCAAGAAGCTGACTTTCGAGGATGCCCGCATCCAGGGCGCGGCCAAAAGCTTCAAGCCGTGTAGTGCGCTGCTGGCGGGCAATGAGGTGCTTCGAGACGCGTTTGCTGATCTTGCTCATCACTTTTCCTCCGCGGCGCATGTGGAATAGTCTGCAATCGTCTGGAGGTTGGCAGGCAGGAACCTGCGGTTTCCATCGAGCCAGTCTTTAACGATCAGGGCGGCGGGGTGTTTGAACCGACACATCAGATCAAGCCGTCTCTTCAGTGGTTTCGGCAGGTTATGCTTGGTGCACTCACCTGACCCCACGCGGCGGAGGATGTTGCGGACGAGGCCGGGAGCCAGCTCGTCGATCAGTTTCGGCGTCGGAAAGCCCTTTGTCGTCAGGATTTCGATGCGCCGGCGATTTCGCTGCAGCACGTCACTGGCCGTGCTGCCGTGACCCTGATGCCGGGATTGGGATTTGCCCTGCTTCCGCTTTGGAGTGCGCATGGCCGGTGTTAGAGGGTAGGTCTTAACAGCAGAAGGTTGTCTCCGCGGCAGCTTTGGAAACGCGATGACATTGTTGTTGGGGGTGTTGGGAATGGATTTACGCATGACAGGATTCTCCCTGCGCCAGATCGTTGGGATCGGCGGGTGTCGTGAACAAAAAGTTTGATGTTTGAGTGGAGCCGTGTGCTTGTCAGTGGCGGGTGGGCGCTTGAGCGAAGCCCAACCTGATTAGCTGCGGTTTGCCGCTAGCATCCATGATGTTGGTGTCTTCAAAGGATTTGTCATCCTCATCATCAGTCTCAACGTCATCGAGCTCGACCTCGGGCTGAACTGGGAAAGCTATCGGCAATTGGGAGGACTTTGCGAACGCCTCGCAAGCCTGTTTCCAGTGTTCGTCAACACGAGAGCGAAACTCTGCCTGCAAAGAAGCGATCGCTGCGCCAGCACCTTCAACTTGAACCAGATGGTCCAGCTGCGACAGATGCCAGATACCGCCGTTCAGGTCCGTCTTCCGATTGTCAGCTGTCAGGATGACGACCCTGACTTCTTTGACGTTCAGGCGTCGATGTTCTTTGTAGAGAAAGTCCGGCAACACAAGGCCCGCAGCTTTCATCCGGTTTTGCAAGTCATCAAGTCGCACGCGGTCGTATGTGTAGACACTGCGTTTTGCATCGACGATATGCGCCGTGTTGGTTCGCTGATTGAGAATGACGAAGTCAGGCGTGTAAGTCTTTCGACCGCCCATATCCGCATCGAACGTCAGTGCCCTGAAATTCATGGCGTCATTCATCTCGACGATTTGCAACGCCGTCGGCGAAATCGGCAATCGCAAGTTCTGCGTCAAAACTTTGAGGTCTGGGTTGCACCTCGCAACGGCTGCGATGCCGAGTTCAATCAGTCGACCTTCAAGTGCCGGCAGCGACCGAAGCACGGTGGAAAGGTCATCAATGCCCGCGGATAGCGCATTGGAAAAGGCCTCGGTGGACAGCGAAGTTTCGACGAGTTCATTGATGAGCGCATCGAACTGCTGCTTCAGTTCCGGACCATGGGCGGAATTTGAATACACGGGTGCGGTGGTTGTCTTGAGTTTGGTCATGGAAATCTCTTGTTGCGGAGCGATGACGGCAGCCAGGCAGACATGGAGGATCGTATGCGGAAATAATTTCCGCATTTGCTGCCCAAAACGAGCAGCCGGACCGCTGATGTCGGCGAGGAACTGGCGCTATCGCAGTGAAGTGAAACGATCAGTGACGAGAGAACGAGATAGGTGACCGCAATAGGTCGCCAGTCCGCGTTATGCGTTGCCGTGGTCGGGCTTCAACAACAGGAGCGGGGTACGATTGGTCTTCCCCATCGGGGGAGATGACGATAAAGGTCAACATAGCCTTATGCCTTCTTACCAAGGTTGCGGGTCAGGCCTCTGTCGGTGTTACTAGCACCGGCGGAGGCTGCTAAGTCGCTGCAGAAATACAGTTTCTGGCGACAAACGATAAATAGTCCGGAGTTGCTTTTCCGGCAAGGCGAAAAAGAACGTATCCGGAACAAAGCTCCATGATGGTTAACAGATGACGCGGGCGTCTTGAAAGACCAGCCAAAGAACAACTACGCAACAAGCATGTTATGCGGCTCTCTTGCAGGCTGGAAGCGCTTAAAGTAGTTCCAAGAGGGACAGGATTTGCTTGCAGCGGCCTTTCCGATCGGCGGTTGGTAAATGTGTCTGTGATCAGGCTGACGTCTTCCTGACTGCGCCCCTGTGAAACTGATAGTCGCAATCGCTGAATAGCCGATTTCGACCCCACGGCTGCGGTGCCTCGTCCATCAGCGGACCGACCTGTTACAGACATTGGCAATGGTCGTCAGCGCGCATACTATCGGAATAACGATCCAACAGAGGTGTAAATATGGAACGGGAACCAAACCTGATCACCTCAAGCGCGTCGCCGCGGATCGACGAAGATGGCGTTCCATTCAAGATAGACATCTGAAACTTGAAGGAGGGGATGGGAGGACGCTGGAGGTAGTATCCGAAGACGGAACATCGATCGTTAGGGATGATTTGTTTGACGACGACAGAGCCGCTTTCGAAGAGGCCGTTACTGCAGTTCGTAGCGAAGGTGCTGGTTGTCGCTCGCCCCCCCATAAATGGGTCATCTCTTTTGGGTTGATTGCCCTGGTCGGCTTTCTAGGCCCTTAATTCGGCGGTCCCGTGCCAACAAAAATTCATAAGCCTCTTGCGAAACATTCTCGGTCGAAAAATTGTAATTCGGTAGATTCAGAACATTTAGCTTTGACGTCAATTTGAGGAATTCGAGATCGCCTTTCTTTAGCTGCCCCCCCAGTTTTTGCTGAACCATAATCCACTGAGTTCGCGAGATCGCAAACGCTGCAAAATCTGCAAGCTGAATACCAGGAACACTCTTCGAACTACAAAACTGGGCCTGCGGTCCTTCGATTACGTCCTCCCAGTTTGGTAAATCGACTTTGGCTCCTTCTTTTGCAAGACCCTCATCAACATAGAGCGGCATTGGCAATGGGAATTCATCCGGGTGATCCTGGTTCATTTCTCTGATGTAACGGGAGACGTTCGAACAGAGAAAGAGGAATCCGAAATGAGATACGTCTTTGATATTCCACCAAGCGCCCGGTTCACGCCGCCACTCCGAAATAAGGTGAGGATGATCGCGCAGTGTCTCTTCGCTGGCGGTCTGATGTACGATTGGTAGTTCGAAGCCTTCGAAAAGCAGCTTCATCAGAGAAAAAATCTCAATCCTCTTTTGGACTTCAACCCCCCTCCAAGCACCCCGTCCGCTGTAGATATCAGTGAAATGCAATTCGGGCGCGTCAAATTCAGCTTTAACGCCGTCGAGGAACACATTCATCGCGACAGAAACCTGGTTTGCTGCCACGGATGGCACGATTACTGCCGTCCAAGATTTCCGAGATGACGACAGAAAATCAGACCCTGAATCCACTCCAGGATTTCCAGCATCATCGATGTAAATACCACCTGTTGCCATGTACGATCTCAGGGTATCTGCTCAATAGTTTGTGGGTTCAAAGCTAATTTGCTTTCCAAATTTTCGGCTGTCCCGCAGATTGGTCTAGGTACACACTTGAGGGCGGCATGAGAATTAGCAAGCTATCAATCAAGAATTTTCGAGGAGTAGCCAAGGCTGACTTGATTTTCCCAAGCCACGCTGTCCTCATCGGTGATAATAATACGGGGAAATCGACAGTCTTGGAAGCGTTGGATTTGGTGTTAGGACCTGACCGAGCGCATCGGATGCCTCCAGTCGATGAACACGATTTCTTCCAAGGGAAGTATATATTAAGTGTGCCAGAGCCAAAGCCAGCAGCTGTGGCCGCAGCGAACGACGCTGATGTCGCAGCCGAAGAGGCTGAACAGGTAGCGGAGTTAGTGGAAGAGACCGCACCGGTTATTCGGATAGACGCGACAGTCTGTGATCTCTCAGACGAACAAAAAGCCCGGTTCTTTGCGAACGTCGAATGGTGGGACGATGAGCAAGGTTGTGTCCTAGAACAACCCAGCGCTGAACAGGTAGCAACCGCATCACCTTGTATTCGCGTCTCTTTTATCGGTTGGTATGATGTCGAAGAAGATGACTTTTCGGGGGAGACGTTTTTCACAAAAACAGATGATGATGGACTTCGGCAATCGTTCCGCAAGAAGGACAAGCAAATCTGTGGCTTCTTGTACCTCCGAACCCTGCGAACTGGATCACGGGCGCTTAGTCTAGAACGGGGAAGTCTGCTCGACATCATTCTCAGATTGCAGGAGGCTCGCCCCAAATTGTGGGAAGACAGTCTCGAAGCACTTTCGTCACTGCAGTTATCCGACGGCGTAGAAGGTGGATTGGGAGCGGTGCTTGAGAGTGTGAACACCGCACTCAAAAAATACGTGCCAAAGGAATGGGGTGCTCAACCTCAGCTAAGAGTGTCAAACCTAACCAGAGAACATTTGCGCAAGGTCGTAACCGCGTTCATGTCGACTGGTGAAGGAGAACATCTAGCTCCGTATTACCGACAAGGCACCGGCACCATAAATATGCTGGTCTTGGCGCTCTTGTCTCAGATCGCCGCTGGCAAGCAAAATGTAATTTTTGCAATGGAAGAGCCAGAGATCGCCATACCGCCATACGCGCAAAAACAGATCGTCAATGAAGTCCGCAAGCTCTCATCGCAAACGATCTTCACCTCTCATTCGCCTTATGTAATCGAAGAGTTTGGCGTCGAAGGAACGATACCGCTTAGCCGTGATGCCGCAGGTGTGCTGGTACAACGCAAGATAGTTCTTCCTGCGTCGATAAAGCCGAAGTTTTACCGTCAGAACTTTCGGACAGTGTTTTGTGAGGGGTTACTCTCAAGACGGGTGTTGTTGGCTGAGGGCGCGACGGAAGCAATTGCGTTTCCAGCGGTGGCGCGGAGGCTGTCTAAACTCCGACCAGGAGAATTCAAAACCCTTGAAAGCCTCGGTGTGTGTACCCTTGATGCCGGTTCCGAGAGCAAAATCATTGCAATGGCGGGCCTATATCGCGACCTTGGAAAAGAGGTTATTTGTGCCTGCGATGCTCAAGACGCAGCAGTTACGGCCAATATGGAAGCCGCACTTGATGTTGTACTGATGCATGGTGAGAAAGGTTTTGAAAAGATGGTGTTGGCAGGCACCACGGTCGCGGCCATGGAGCGATACATAGCAAGCATTACTTGGCCTGAGGCGCTGAAAGCGCAGTTTCCGAACCCTAATGCCGACCTCGCCAATGCGATGCAAACCTATCTTTCAAAATATAAGGGAGAGGGGGTCGCGGCTGATTTTCTAGTGCAGTGCGAATTCGAAGAAATCCCTGAATGGATTAGAGAAGCGTGCCTTGCAATTCAAAAATTCTGCGTTGGCGAAGAAGATGAGGCTAATCCACCAGCGCCGGTTGAAGCAAACACATGAAACTAACTGACCAGCAAAAGCGCGTCTTGGATGCGGAAGGGAATTGTCTGGTACTCGGTGGTCCAGGTGCAGGTAAAACGACGATCTCAATTATGAAGGCTGCTGCATTTGTTGAGACAGATTTGAATGCTGAACAACAAGTGTTGTTTTTGAGTTTTGCACGGGCGACGGTCTCTCGTGTTAGTGAAGGTATTTCTCGCGATCTTAACGTGCCCAAGGCGGTTTCGAGTCGCATTGAGGTCGATACCTACCATTCCTTCTTCTGGCGCATCCTGAAGGGGCACGGATATCTTTTGAAACTACCGCACTCACTAGATTTATTGCTGCCTGCTGATGTTGCCGGCGTCTTGTCGGAACTTCGAAGCACCACTGATCAATCCCGTGATGACGGTTTGCTTGAACTCACCGACGACGAAAAAGCCGTTTTGCTGCGTGTTGCATTCGAAACTGGAAAGATTGGCTTTGATTTATTTGCGCCATTATTGGCTGATCTTTTGACCAAATTTCCAACTATCGGTGACCTCGTGGCGAACCGGTATCCATTGATTATTTTAGACGAGTTTCAAGACACCAGCGAAGAGCAGTGGGAAATCGTTAAACAGTTGGGGGGCAAGTCACGCTGTATTGCTCTCGCTGATCCTGATCAGAGAATCTTCGATTTCATCGCGACTGATCCGGAGCGCCCGAACCATTTTATCGAGTATTTCAAAGCGGAAAAAATTGATCTGGGTGGGTTCAGTCACCGAAATCTTCATACCGATATAACGCTGTTTGGAGACGAAGTGCTCAAAGGGGAGTTTTCCCAACTTGCCTATGAAGGCATACACTTGGTCGGATACCACCGCATCGAAGCACGAGCGCATGCCAAGCTGTTGTCTGAGGTGATGGAGGCCCGAAAGCGGGCTATTGAGGCAAGCGGCGAAGCATGGTCGGTGGCTGTGCTGGTGCCGACCAAACCATTGACTAAAAAGATTTCTGACTTGTTCACGCAAGGATTGGGCGTATTGCCTGCAATACCACACACAGCTGTGATCGAGCGGGATGCTGCTATCCTATCGGCCCACTGCATTGGCAACCTGCTTGAGAAGCGGATAGTTGCCGAAAACTTTGAGCGGTTTGTTTTGCAGGTAGCCAGCTTCTATCGCGGGCGGAGTGGGAGCAGTCCTGCTAAAGGCCATCTCAGGATAGCTAACAGCTTTGTCGCCGAACTACAGAAGAGACAGACATTGCATCGAGAAGGGAGAGATTTGCCCGCGGCATCAAAAGTGCGGAAAATGGAACAAGTTTACAATGAGGTGCTCGCTCTTTCATTTACCGGTGATCCACAGCGCGACTGGGTGATGGTACGTAACGTTCTGGACAAAGGTAATTGTGTCCAATTGCGCGACATCGCGGAAGAAGCCCGTAATCTCCGTTTTTTAGATCGTGGAAAACAGCTTCGTCTAATGCTGTCAGAAGCCTGGGATGGTGTTGCCGCCTACCAGAGTGCATTTGATCTAACGAAAGAGGCTTTTGTGCAGGAACACTTTGCCACGGCTGGGCAGCCTGAGAATGGTGTCGTGATAATGAACCTGCACAAAGCAAAAGGGAAACAGTTTGACGAGACCATTCTATTTGAGGATATGCCCATTATTGCGAGAGGCATAGGGATCGTTCGAAACAGTGGCCGGTTTGTCCGAGCGAATGAGGCTGATGATAAGCTGGCGCAGTACCGGAAAAACTTCCGCATGGCAGTGACGAGATCGAAGTACCGAACGACTGTTTTTACGCCTAATCTGGACAAATGTATTCTGGTTAGTGACTTGATGTAGAAAGCCGACCACGATGATTGGGCCATAGCGCCTTTCCGTCGTTTAAGAATTCAAAATGCTGCGCCATTCACGAACGGCCGGTTTCGGAAAGTCGACTGGTCAGCTCTTGTCAACGCGGAACGTCTGCTTTCCCGACTTCGTTCCAACAAGCTGCCTGACAGCTTACTGCTCCATTTCGGTCATTTTCCCACTGAAAACAGCAGTCGCTATTTGGCCTCCCAGCCGTCCTGAGTTCGAACCACCTGCGGGCTGGGTCGTGAAACCTCGGGGATTCCTGCCCAAGGCGCATAGCCAAAGCGCGGAGTTCATATCGGGCCGCCCAATCACTTTGAGTCGTACTAATGAACAGAGAGCGGCCCGTCGCGACCAATCTCATAAACCCTCTCATTGGCGAACAAGTGATGCTGCCTCCTGCCGCAATAGAGCATCGGCTCGCTGGATAGATTTCTCCATCGCTTGAGAACTCAATCACGGCGCTCCTTGAGCATTATATAGAGCTGCATAGAGCGTCGAAATATAAATATAAATATCAGTACATAAATATACAATTTTCCAGAAAAAGCGCAAATTTACATCATCTAAATAGTGATCTCCGTATAATTCGGAAAATATTATTATTGTAATATTATATATTATGTGATATAATGGTAACACCTACTTATGCGTGGGTAATGCTACAAGGAGATTAAAATGGCATCTATAGACAGAAAAATACAGCGCGCAGCCGCTGTAAAGCAGACCAAAAAACTCGTGCGGAAAACAACACCGCAACAAAAAAGAAGGCGCACGTAGCGCCGTCACCCAAGGAAAGTGACGAACAACTTTCACCTGCCGTCGAAGCGCGCCTGTCTGAAATCGTCGCACGGGTCGTCTCGTTGCATCGTAAATCGACCAGCCAGATATTTGAACTGGGCGAGTGCCTGGCTGAAGCGAAATCCGTGCAGCCGGAAAAACGCTTCGGCCGCTGGCTGAAAGATAATTGCGGCTATTCCGTCCGTTCAGCTTGGAATTTCATTTCGGTTCATGAACGGCTTGCTGATCACCGCGAACGGCTTGAGAAGCACGCCATCCCGTCGACTGCCCTCATCGAGCTTGCAAAAGCAGAGCCGGATCAGATTGAAGACGTCATCAAACTGTATGATGAAGGCAAGAGCCTCAAGCTCTCGGAAATCAAGGCGCTCGTTGGCGGCAAAAAGGACGAGGCTGAAGAGCTCACCGATCTCAGACAGCTGGGTGGTAGAACAGGGCTACAGAAAATGGCTGCTGCAAAGCTCAAATCGAGCACGGCAGAGTTTCACCGACTCATTGCTGCTGTCCTCGTCGGATTGGAAGAGGCTGTTGCGCGTCACGAGAGCGGAAAGAGAATCGTCATGAATGCGCTGGCAGCTGATGTGGAAATCAATGCACGCCACGCATCTGATCTCTTCAAAGACGTTGTGGCACCGTTGGTGCAAGTCGAGCGTATGCCGAAAGCCAATCTTCAGCATGAGCAATTCGGACTGAAGACCGGTTGGGGCGCGGTGCAGCACAGCCTCTACCGGTTGGGGGGCGTTGGGTCATGGCCGGTACGCGACGATATGGAAAAGTGGGTCATCGAAATTGCCCGCCCAGCGCTGCGCTTCGCGGTCCACGGCGAACCCTATGTGGTCTGTGCAGATGCGGCCACTTCGCCCGTAGTGGAAGTCGCAAAAATAGATAGCGACGTCACAAAGAATGAGCAGATTGCGGCTGAGAAGGAAGTCAAAGCCGATGAGACCATACCAGTCATTTCAGACGACCAACAGGATGCAACGCTCAAGAGTCTGGTCGCAGCCGGCAAGACAGCCACTGAAGCACGCATCTCTCGATAAGGCAGGACAGCAGGACGTCGGTTGCACCACGTCATGCCTCATCCTGACACCTGCAGAAGCCCCGCTGAATCTCGCAGTGGGGCTTTTTGATCTTGATGGTCACACGCCGGTTCATTGGCCCAGGCCTGCCGGTTGTTTCTTGCTCTTTCGTGTCCTGCGGGGCGTGTGCGACATCACCTCCGGACGCAGTCGAATTGGCGATGCCTTGAGCTCGGATGTGGGAGTGGGAAGCTTACCCAAGGCAGCCTTCATTAGCCGAAGATGCGCGACTTCCGAATAGGTCCCTTCGTTCACGTCCTTGTTCACATGCCCGAGAATGTCCTTGCGGATTTCTGATCCGACGCCCGCTTGTTTCATTTCATTGTTGCACCAGTGACGGAACGAATGAAACACCTTTCGTTCCTCCTTCGCCTTTGGCAGTGCAGCCTCTTTCATCTTCCGCCAGTCATCGTGGAAGACATCTCCCATCGGAGTGGATTCTGCGACAGCCAGAAGTTCAGGAAACAGCAGGGTGTGTTTTGCCCTTCGGATTGCCTGGACGTAGTCCAGGAAGCCCAGACGAATGAGTTCCGGATGTAGCGGGACACGACGTTTCGACGCTGGTGTCTTCAAGCCGCGCACGTCGGTCGGGGTGAACTTTATTCCCCAAATGCCCTCAAATTCGGTGATGTCATCGAGCTGGAGGCCGCAAATCTCTTCACGACGTGCGCCATGGTAGGCTGCAATAATTGGCACCCAATAACGTGAGTCATGAATGATGACGCCGTCGTTGTTGTCATCGTCTTCGCCCGAGGTTGTGCCGGTCCAGATTGGCAGCCGGAATAAGGTCTGAAGGTCACCGGTTGTAAAAGGCGGACGTTCACTCTCGGAATTTCCACGAGCCTTGGCCCTGAGCTTGGAAATACCATCGTAGCTCTCCCACGAATAACCATACGCCTCGCACATGCCTGCAATATTCGCCATGTTGTTCATATGACGATTGATCGTCGATCTTGTCAGGCCGACTTGGTCTTTTGGGAGTCTCTCTGCGCGGGCAAGAATGTCGCTGACCGAGATGATATGGTCCCGAGGCGATTTGCCATAATTCTTGGGGAACCTGAGCAGGACATCCCTGAACTGCGCGAGATGCTTTTGTCCGACACGGGTTGGGTTGTCGTGTCCGAGGAAGCGCTCGAACAGCTTGGCGAGTTGGATATGCTGTTTGAGCGTCTTGTTGTCCCACTCCCCGAGCGCAACCTTTGCTTCGCCGGCCGCGGTGACGATATCGATCAGGCTGCGATAGGTCTCATCCTCAATGTCGATCGTGCTGTCGAGGTCATCGGTATCGTCGCTGATATCCACCTCGGCGCTCTCTGGCGCAGCGGAAGTCACCGGGGTTGGAGCAGGTGTCGTTGGCCGTTCAGCCACAGGCACGGGGGCGGGGACCGGTGGGGCGAGTGAAGGCATGGCCAGCCGATTGGCTGCATCATCAGGAACCGATTGAGCGATCGGCCGCCGTGCCTCTTCCTGAAGGCCTGTCTGGAGGAGCAGATCATCGTCATGGCGCATGCCAGTCCAGCGGCGATCGGCGTCGAGAAGTGCTGCAGCCATGCCACGCAAGTAGAGCTGTTCGGCCTGCTGCACATTGACCCTTGTTTCGGGAATGTTGAACTCCGCCATCAGCCCCATGACACGGTTGCGATTTGGCGGCATGGCTCCACTGTCTCGCAGGGTCGTGATCGTCTGCGCAACAGCTGCAATCATTTGCTCGTCGAGGTCTGCGGCCAACATCTCGTTGCGCTCGGTCTCGCCCACGGCGGCATCCATGCCTTGGGCGGCGAAGAGGCGGTATGCCCAGCCCGTCACCAGGTCCATGGTGCGCCCGCTTTGAGCGCTGTCTCCATAAGCGAGTTCGGCTGCAGCCACATGGTCCAGCTTGGCGCTATGGGTGATGGCCACTTTGGTCAGGATGCGTCGGGCGTCATCGGCGGAGATCATCGATTGTCTCATTTCCTGCATCAGCTGCTCGCTGGCCCTTGTGACCTCGGCGGCAATCGAACGGGCGATGCGCAAGGACTTGGTCCGCAAGCTGACTTCTATCCCCGGACGGCAATCGGCCCGGGGTTGGGCGGGCAATCGCCTTCTCCACCAATAGACCGCTCCGCGCCGGAACACATACTGGATACTCATGCCTACCTCCGTTTGGAGGTGACGGATTCTCCAACTTCTCCATCCGCTGGACCCAAATGTCAGACACGTGCGGGGGACACCCGTGTCAGACAGTTTTGTCCACCAGACGGCAAAATCTATCCCCAGCTAACGAAAAAACGCTGGAAAATCAATCTTGTTCAGAGCTTGAAGAGGGAGATTGGCTGGGGAACCTGGATTCGAACCAGGACTAACGGAGTCAGAGTCCGTGGGTCTACCGTTAACCTATTCCCCAGCAGGGGCGAGCCCTGAAAAATCGGGCCAGCGGGGCGGCTTATAACCAATAACGGACGCAGATGCAAACCCGGCAATACAGTTTTTTTCGGTGGCCCCGAACGCCCGGATTGCGGGTTTGCTGCGGCCGCGGGGCAAGCGCACGGGTTTGTGGCTGAAAAAGAGTTTTGCGTTCTGTTCAGCGCTTTGCTAATCTTTGCCCAACGACAAACCGTGACGCGCAGCGCGGGCCCACCGGCTCGCCGCGCACGACAGGACAGACCGTGAAAGACCTTCGGGATGGCGACAGGCCAAACGCAGGTGCATCACTGGCAGGTGACAAGCCGTCTGAACGCGCCTCCCAGGCAGCGACGGATGGCGTGAAGCAGGGGCGCGGAATTTCCGTGACCCCGGGCCCGTCTTCTGATGAAACGCCATCAGTGCGCGCTTCAGCCAGTGACTCCACCACCGACAAGGGCGGCTCCGAGCCGTCCGGACGGCGCAGGCGGCGGCGGAGAAAATCTGCGCGCAAGGCCGAGGCCAAGGGCCCGGCCAGCACAGCAACCAGTGCAAGTTCGCCAACGGTCGCCGTTCCTGCTGCTCCCGGCCAGAAGAAGGGTCGCCGCAGGCGCCGGAAGTCCGGAAGGGAGATTCAGGGTCGTCCGCTGGCGCCACAAAAGGCCCCTTGTCAGTCGCAACCAAAGCCTCAGGGAAACCTGTCCGGACACAGGGAAGCCGCCAGCCATGCTGCACCAGGCACCGCAGCTTCGACGCCGGTTGCGCGCAGACATGCAGACGATCTCTACGCCGCACTTGACCTCGGCACCAACAATTGCCGTCTTCTGATCGCGCAACCGACGCGGCCGGGCCAGTTCCGGGTGGTTGATGCATTTTCCCGCATTGTCCGGCTGGGAGAGGGGCTCGATGCCACCGGCGAATTGTCTGTCGACGCCATGGACCGCGCAGTGGAGGCATTGAAGGTCTGCGCCGGAAAGCTGAAAAACCGCCCCGTCCGGCGTCATCGCCTGATCGCCACGGAAGCTTGTCGGTCGGCGCGCAATGGGGAAGAGTTCCTTGCCCGCGTGCTCAGGGAAACCGGGCTCGAACTGGAAATCGTCACCCGCGAAACCGAAGCCCGGCTGGCTGTTGCCGGCTGCTCGTCGCTGGTGGGCCGGGAGACCGATGGTCTGGTGCTGTTCGACATCGGCGGTGGGTCTTCGGAAATCGCCATGATCGATCTGACCGAGAATCGCTCGAACCGGCTGGCCAATCACATCAAGGCCTGGACCTCGCTGCCGGTTGGCGTCGTCACCCTGTCTGAACGCCATGGCGGCTGTCTGGTCACGCCAGCGGTATTCGAGGCGATGGTTGCGGAAGTCGACGTCTTGCTTGCCGATTTCAATCCTCCCGTATTGCCCGCCTTTTCCGGCCTGGGCGAGGGACGGATTCATCTGCTGGGCACATCCGGGACGGTTACCACGCTGGCTGGCCTGCATCTTGATCTGCCGCGCTATGACCGCCGCAAGGTGGATGGTCTGTGGCTGTCAAACGCAGATGTAGACCTGATGCTCGACCGGCTTCTGTCCTGGGATTTCGAGGCCCGGGCCGCCAACCCCTGCATCGGCGCCGACCGGGCAGACCTTGTCCTCGCCGGTTGCGCCATCCTGCAGTCGATCCGCAAGCGCTGGCCGTCAGAGCGCATGCGTGTCGCCGACCGCGGCTTGCGTGAAGGACTTCTCAACGAAATGATGGCGTCCGATGGCGCCTGGCGGCGCAGCGGCCGCAATTACCGCTACCGCCACCAGCGCTCGGCCCAAGGGGAAAAATCATGACCCGTCCTCCCTCAGGCCCGACCGGGCGCAAGCTCGGGCAGAAGGTCAAGCGCAAGAGCAAGCTCAAGGCGTCTTCCCGGCGCTGGATCGAACGGCATCTCAACGATCCCTATGTCCAGCAGGCCAAGCAGGAAGGCTATCGCTCGCGCGCGGTCTACAAGCTTCTGGAAATCGACGAGAAGCACAAGATCCTCGACAAGGCAAAGCGCATCATCGATCTGGGCGCGGCTCCAGGTGGCTGGTCGCAGATCTCGGCGCAGGTCACCGATTCCACCGATGCGGATCCGAAGGTCGTGGCCATCGATTTTCTCGAGATGGATGGCCTGGCCGGCGTCAAGTTCCTGCAGATGGACTTTCTCGACGATGCCGCGCCACAGGCGCTGAAAGACGCGCTTGGCGGCGCGCCGGACGTGGTCTTGTCAGACATGGCAGCGCCGACCACCGGTCACCAGCGCACGGACCACCTCAGAACCATGCATCTTTGCGAGGTGGCGGCGCATTTTGCCATCGAAACTCTTACGCCGGGCGGGCATTTTCTTGCCAAGACGTTTCAGGGCGGGACCGAAAACGACCTGCTGACCCTGCTCAAGCAGAATTTCAAATCCGTCATTCACATCAAGCCGCCGTCGTCGCGTGCGGAATCGGTCGAGATGTTTGTTCTTGCCAAGGGCTTCAAGGGCCGCAGCGAACCGGACTCAACTGCGGACGGGTGAGGCGGCGCGTGACCCCGCCCGCTTGAGCGTGTGTCCCGAGACGGCATTTCCGGCACTGGGCGGCAGCACCAGGAACGGGATGATGGCGAAAGCGGTGATCGCCGCCACCACGAAAAACGCCGTGTGAAACGCGCTGAGATCCAGCACGCCGCCATTCATGGTGCTGACAACTTCGACAATGCCGCCGGCAACGGCCACTCCGATGGCGATCGAGACCTGCTGGAAAGCCGATGTGAAAGAGCTCGCCTGGGCTGCGGTTTCAGGCGCGATCTCGGAGAAGGTCAGCGCATTGACCGAGGTGAAGAACATCGAGCGGACAAGCCCGCCGAGAAACAGGATCACCAGGATCAGCGCAATCGGCGTTGCCGGACTGAACAGGCCGTTGACAGCGATCGACAGGGCCGCACATCCGGCCGAGAGCAGCAGCGTGGTGCGAAACCCGATCGTGCTGAGAATGCGCTTGATGACGAACTTCATCATGATGGCACCGGCTGCCGAAATGAAAGTGATCATCCCCGACTGGAACGGGCTCATGCCAAAACCGAGTTGCAGCATCAGAGGCAGCAGAAACGGCACCGCACCAGCGCCGACGCGAAACAGGTTCGCGCCGAGCAGGGACAAGGCAAAGGTCCGGTTCCGGAACAGTTTCGGGTCAAGCAAAGGCTTCGGGTGGGACCGGGCGTGAAACAGATAGGCGATCAGGCACAGAATGCCGCCGAGGGTGGCGGCGATGCCCCAGAGAGGCGGCAGCACCGGCAGGCTGATCACCGACAGGCCGAACACGATCCCTGACGCCGCGCCGCCCGAGAGCCCGAACCCCAGCCAGTCGACCTTGTCACGGACACGGATGCCGTCATCAGGCAGGATCTTCAGCGCAAAGACAATGCCTGCCAGCCCGATCGGAATGTTGATGAGGAAGATCCAGTGCCAACTCAGGAATGTGGTCAGAAAACCACCCACCGGCGGGCCGACCATCGGGCCGACAAGCGCCGGGATTGTCAGCCATGCCATGGCGCTCACCAGTTGCGACTTTTCAACCGATCGCAACAGGACTAGCCGGCCAACCGGCGTCATCATTGCCCCGCCCATGCCTTGCAGAAACCGGGAGATCACGAATTCCGCCAAGCTGCCCGAGGCCGCACAGGCAATGGAACCGACCATGAAAACCCCGATGGCGATGGCAAAGATCCGCCGCGCGCCGAACCGGTCCGCCATCCAGCCGGAAATCGGAATGAACACCGCAAGCGACACCAGATAGGCCGTCAGCGCCAGCTTGAGCGAAATCGGGCTGGTGTCGATATCGGCTGCAATCGCGGGCAAGGCGGTGGCAATGACGGTGGAATCCATCTGTTCCATGAACAGGGCAACAGCCAGGACGAGCGGTATTGAGCGGTTCACGATGAATACCCGTTGGGAAAGCGGAGGCCAGGCGGCGTCGTCCGCTCTTGAATCAGAAACCTGTTTCTACAGCAAAATACGGTCACCGAAAGGCCGCTGCGATGCCAGATGCCGTTCGTTACCTGCTTGCTGGCCGCTGGGTGCGAGATAGTACGAGATATGCCGGGATGCATCGCCCAGACCTGTCAGGCGTTCACGATGCGCCCGCGCCCTGAAGCCGCAAGGCCAGTTGCTCGGCCAGCGCCCGCACGCGTCTTGGCTGAGCCCGACTTGGCGGAAACAGCATCTGGATCGGCGTCGCCGGCGGGGCATGGTCCGCCAGAAGCTCGACCAGGCGGCCGGCCTCGATGTCGGAGCCCACATCCAGTTCCGACCGGTACATCACGCCGTGCCCGTCCAGGGCCCATTGCCGCACCAGCGCGCTGTCATTGGCAACCCGGTCCCCTCGTACGGTCACGATCTGCCTGGCCGGGTCGGAGCCAAAGCGCCAGACATTGTCGAGGTTGATGCCGAACCGCATGACCAGGCAATTGTGGTCTTTCAGGTCGGTGGGCGTGCCTGGCTCGCCGTGCTTCTCGACATAGCCGGGCGAGGCACATACCAGCCGCCGCTTCAAGCCGAGACTTCGGATCCGCAGCGAGCTGTCGGTCACCGCGCCAAACCGGACGGCGATGTCAAACCCCTGTCCGACAATGTCGATATAGCCGTCCGACAGCATCAGCTCGACGGAGATGGACGGGTGCTGGGCCAAAAACCGGTTGATTTCGTCGGTTACGATCGTGCGGCCAAGATCGCTCGGTGCGCTGATCCGGATCAGCCCCGACAGGGTTTGCGCACCCTGTTTTATGCGGGTCTCAAGATCCTCGATCTCACCTAGCACATGCTTGGCGCCTTCGATCAGCGTCCGGCCTTCTTCGGTCAGGCTGATAGAGCGGGTGGTGCGGTTGAGCAGCACAACGCCGTAATGGGTTTCGAGCGCCGCCAGCCGCTCGGATACCGTGGTCGGAGACAGGCCGAGTTCGCGCGCAGCGCCTGACAGGCTGCCCTTTTCGACGATGGTCCGGAACAGGGCGATATTGGCCAACAGCATTTTGCGGAATTTCCGTATTATCAATTTGCTCTGCGGCAGTTTATCCGGCTTTGCAGGAGAGATACATAGGCCTCATCGCAGTCGAGGAACAACCCGGGCTTTTCCAGCCAAGGGCCCCCGCTAGCAGCAGAGTGAAGGAACACGATCATGCCGAAAACCATCCTCATCACCGGTTCGACTGACGGGATAGGCCTGGAAACGGCCAAGCTCCTGGCTGCTGCGGGGCACAATGTGCTGCTGCACGGGCGCAATCCGCACAAGCTCGCTGAGGCTGCCAAGATTCTCTCTGCAATGAGGGATGGCGGCAGCGCGGAAACCTATACCGCCGATCTGTCGCGCATCGCGGATGTCGAAGCCTTGGCCAGTGAGGTGACCGGGCGGCATTCGGGGCTTGATGTGCTGATCAACAATGCCGGTGTATATCGTGCGTCCGAGCCAGTGACAGAAGACGGGCTTGATATCCGGTTTGCGGTCAACACCATCGCTCCGTATTTGCTCACCCAGCGGCTCTTGCCGCTGATGCAGCCAACGGGTCGTGTGATCAACCTGTCTTCGGCCGCCCAGGCACCTGTCGATCTGCAGGCCCTGGCAGGGAAAACCGTTCTTTCCGACGGTGCTGCCTACGCGCAAAGCAAACTGGCTCTGACCATGTGGTCGCGCAGTCTGGGGCTGCAACTCAAGGGCAAGGGCCCGCTCGTTGTTTCGGTCAATCCCGGCTCCCTGCTTGGCAGCAAGATGGTCAAAGAGGCCTTCGGTGTCGCAGGCGCCGACCTGGCCATAGGCGCAGACATCCTCCGCCGCGCGGCGCTTGAGGAAGAATTCGCCGCGGCTCACGGGTTATATTTCGACAATGATGCCGGCCGTTTTGCCGATCCCCATCCCGACGCCCTCGATCCTCGCAAGTCTCAGGAAATCCTCAGCCTTGTCGAAACCATCATCTCCAGACTCATACAGGAACAGGAATAAATCCGATGAAAGCCGTTGCTCTTACCCACTACCTTCCGGTCACCGATCCAAATGCGTTTCTCGACATGGATCTGCCCAGGCCCACGCCTTCCGGCCGTGATATTCTGGTCGCTGTCAAAGCTGTGTCCGTCAACCCGGTCGACACAAAGGTCCGTGCGCCCAAGGATCAGGTCGAAGAGAGCCCGCGCGTTCTTGGCTGGGATGCCAGTGGCGTTGTCGAGGCCGTTGGCCCCGACGTCACGCTGTTCAAGGCCGGCGACGCGGTTTATTACGCCGGCGACATCACGCGGCCCGGCTCCAACCAGGAATTTCAGCTGGTTGATGAGCGCATCGTCGGGTTCAAGCCCGAGCGCCTGAGTTTCGCCGAAGCCGCCGCCTTGCCGTTGACGACGACCACCGCCTATGAGGCATTCTTCGACCGTCTCCGGATCGATCGCGATGGCGCTGACAAGGGACAATCCATCCTCATCATTGGTGGCGGCGGCGGCGTTGGTTCGATCGGCATTCAGCTTGCGAAGGCTGCAGGGCTGGTGGTCATCGCCACGGCGTCACGGCCTGAAACGAGCACCTGGGTCAAACAGCTCGGTGCCGATCACGTCGTCAATCACCACAACGATATGGTGGCGCAGGTGCGCGCGCTGGGTTTCGAGCATGTCGACCACATCGCCATTTTCAACGACATGCGCCACTGGGACGCCGCCGTCGAGCTGATCCGGGCCGAGGGTGGTATCGTCACCATCGATGACACCGATCAGCCGATGCCGATGGCCGGCATGAAGATGAAGGCGGCAAGCCTGCATTGGGAATTCATGTTCGCCCGCGCCATGCACCAGACACCGGACATGATCGAGCAGCATAAATTGCTCACCTATGTAGCCGCTGAAATCGATGCCGGTCGCATTCGCACGACGCTTGACACGGTGCTGAGCCCGATCAACGCGCAGACCATGCGCGAAGCCCATGCGCTTATCGAGACCGGCAAGGCGAAGGGCAAGATCGTCATAGAGGGGTTCTGACCATCGCGATATATTCGCTAACTAGGCACGACGACCACCCGGTATTCTTCGACAAGGAGCCGGGTGGATTTCGTCACAAACGCGGCTCAGAACAGTTTTGCCAGAAGCTCGATGTAGTCGTAACCGCCATTGCGGCCGCCGAGCTGCCGGGCCAGGAATGTTTCCGTCAGCCGCGCCACTTGGACGCGGGTTTGCCATCGCGAATAGATCCGACCTCCACCGCGAAAACGGAAGATCTGGACACCATTCCTTCTCAATGCCTTGAGGCCACGGATCTCGTCCGGATCGAAGGGCAGGGCGGCCTCACCGCCGTGGGTGAGGACCAATGCGCCCTGCAGGCTTTCTATGAGCTCGATCGGTGATTTGTCCGGCAGGACGGCTGAGGGCTCAAGCGGCTCGGCGGATCCAATGCTCGCGGCCACCTTGGTTTTGATCAGCTGCTCCGGGACGGCGCCGGTGTAGAGATGATCAGTCTGATAGAGCGTCGGGGAATGTATCACTGCAGCCTTGAACAGGCCAGGCTCAGTCGACATTGCCGATAAGGCGAGCGTTCCACCGGTTCCAGATCCGAGCACCGCCAGCGCTGCAGGGTCCGCGATCCCCTGCCTGATGAGCTCGTGAGCTTCATGCAAGACAGTGGTCTCGGTGCAGCTGCCGTAGGTGCCGAATATTCCATCCCCTGCAGCCTCGACGGTCGTGTTGATGTCGCGGCAATCGATCTGCAGCACGACGTATCCGCGGTTGACCAGAAACCGGACAGTCTCGGCGATGTCCGGTCCATAGGTGCCCGAAGCCCCGCTCTCGATCAGCACAACTGTTGGCAGTGGTCCCGGGATCGAATGGTCAAGCGGAATGGTCAGGCGTGGTCTGAAGCTGCTCTCCGCAGCTTTGCCCGGTTGCCAGGCGACTGTCGTTGCCGGGCCGAACAGTGCTGAGTGGTCCGGAAAGCTGTCCGAAGCGGCAAACATCTCATGCAGCGGGATCAGTTCCGGCAAGACCGCTGTTTTCAAGCCTGAATGTCGGGCTTGCTGGTCTCTGCTCACAAGGACATAGAGGATCAGGAAAGATGCGAGAGATGCAACTGTCAGCACGAGTAGCTTCTTCACGACCGGCTCCCTTGTTGCTTGTTCTATGCCGCGTATAACGGGTATTTTGCAACCCTAAATTTATATGGATACGCCAAAATACTGTTTCGTCCCGGTAAAAATTAATAGGTTGGGTTAATTGTTCATCACAGAAAGACGGTCTGTCACCGCGGTCGAAACGACACTGCGCTTGCCGGTAAGGCCTACTGCACCATTTTCTCGAGAGAACAGGAGAATCGCTTTCAAGGACACGACGTTGACCGGCCACGACCACACGCCCAATCCGTTCGATTCCTAGACAGAGACCAATCCCGGTGTGAGAGCCAGGGCCCGGGCAGCAATGCCCGGGTTTTTTGTTTGCGTGGTCTGGCCTTCTGTCGTCTGGCCAATTTACGCCTGTTGCCGGAATGGGTGCGGCGCAGCGAATTATGGTGATCAAACGCGCGCGGGCTCTTTCATAACCCCGGGAAGCGTGGTACTTGCCGCTGCCAACGCAAGATACCCGAAACAGCACCGGGCAGCCCGGTTTGGGTGGCCCCGAACAGACGGAACCGACAGGCGATGGCAACCATAATCCAATCCATTACCGGCGCTGAAGCGCTGACTTTTGATGATGTACTGCTGCAGCCAGGCCATTCCGAAGTCATGCCGGGACAGGTCAATATCGCAACCCGCATCGCGCGTGATTTCGACCTCAATCTTCCGATCATTTCCTCGGCAATGGATACGGTCACCGAGGCTCGGCTTGCGATCGCCATGGCACAGGCCGGCGGCATCGGTGTCATCCACCGCAACCTGACCCCGGAAGAACAGGCCGAGCAGGTTCACCAGGTCAAGAAGTTCGAAAGCGGCATGGTCGTCAACCCGGTGACCATCAGCCCCGATGCGCCGCTGGCCGAAGCGCTGGCGCTGATGAAGGCGCACGGCATTTCCGGCATTCCGGTCGTCGAGCACCGCGGCGCAACCGGTGACCCGGGACACCTGGTCGGCATCCTGACCAACCGCGACGTGCGGTTTGCGACAGATCCGAACCAGAAGATCCGTGAGCTGATGACCCACGAGAACCTGGTCACGGTCAAGGAAAGCGTCGAACAGACCGAGGCCAAGCGGCTGCTGCACAGCCACCGCATCGAGAAACTGGTGGTTGTTGATGGCGACGGCCGTTGCGTCGGCCTGATCACCGTCAAGGACATCGAGAAATCGCAACTCAACCCGCATGCCTCCAAGGACGAGCAGGGGCGCCTGCGCGCCGCAGCCGCAACCTCCGTCGGCGAGGATGGGTTCGAGCGCGCCGAGCGCCTGATCGCGGCCGGTGTTGACCTTCTGGTGATTGATACAGCCCATGGCCATTCGCAACGTGTGCTCGATGCAGTCACCCGCGCCAAGAAGCTGTCGAATTCGGTCCGCATCATGGCCGGTAATGTCGCCACGGCGGAAGGCACCAAGGCACTGATTGACGCCGGCGCGGACGCCGTCAAGGTCGGCATCGGTCCGGGTTCGATCTGCACCACCCGTATTGTTGCCGGTGTCGGTGTGCCGCAGCTCACAGCCATCATGGGCGCCGTTGAGGAAGCCCAGAAGCACGGCATTCCGGTGATCGCCGACGGCGGCATCAAGTATTCCGGTGATCTGGCCAAGGCGATCGCCGCCGGCGCGTCAGCCGCCATGGTCGGTTCGTTGCTCGCAGGGACCGATGAGAGCCCCGGCGAGGTTTACTTGCACCAGGGCCGCTCGTTCAAGGCCTATCGCGGCATGGGATCTGTCGGTGCCATGGCCCGCGGCTCCGCCGACCGCTATTTCCAGGCCGAGGTGCGCGACACGCTGAAACTGGTGCCGGAAGGCATCGAGGGTCAGGTTCCCTACAAGGGGCCGGTTTCGGGCGTGCTGCATCAGCTCGCCGGCGGCCTCAAGGCAGCGATGGGCTATGTCGGCGCAGCGGATCTGAAGAACTTCCATGAACGTGCAACCTTTGTCCGCATCTCGGGAGCCGGACTGCGCGAAAGCCACACCCATGATGTTACCATCACCCGGGAAAGCCCGAACTACCCCGGCTCGATGTAATGCAATGGCGATGGCCCGGCTGGCTGCTTTGTGCGCTGACAGCCGGGCTTTTCGCCTGGATTTTCTTTGTCGAGATACCGCCCATCACTGCTCTGATTGACGGCATGAAACTGCCTGATCAGGTGCTGCTGGGGTATGATGATCAAGGGGCCCGCGCCTTGTTCGGGGCTTTCCAGGCTGATCGCGTGGCTGCTGAGGCGCAGGGCAGGCCGAGTGCCGCGCAGGCCTACCTGACATTGCATGCCGGGTATGATCTGGTGCTTCCACCTCTTCTGGCTGCCAGTCTCCTATTCTGTGCTTTTGCTGCATTGGGAAAGCCTGCGCAATCCAGCCGGAGGCTGTCCCTCGCAAGCATAGGTTTTGGCTTGGTGCTGGCTCTGTCGTTCACCTATCTGGTCAGTGACGTCATCGAAAACCACATAGCTGATGCAATGTTTGGGCCCGATGCATTGAATCTGGCTTTCAACCAGGACCTGGTCTTTGTGCTGCAGGCGCTGACCCGCTGCAAATTCGCCAGCCTGGCACTGGCCTTTGTGTTCACCGCCGCTCTTTGGTTCTGGCGGTGGAAACACCGCCGGCGCGACACCAGGCCGGAGATGGAAACCTGAGCCTGCCTTGCCGTTGACCTGAATGCGGTCTAGGGAAGGTTTCAATTCAGCAACCCGGGGCTATTGAATCCATGACTTCTTCCACCGCGATCTTCTGGCCGGTTCTGGCCCAGGTACTTCTGATCTACGTAGTCTATCTCACGGTCTCCGCGCGCCGCATTGGTGCAATCAAGGCCGGAACGGCCAAGCCGTCGGATTTCAAGGTTCCGGCAATCGAGCCTGAACCGAGTGCAACCGCTGTTCGCAACCTGTCCAACCAGTTCGAATTGCCGGTGCTGTTTTTTGCGGCGTGCCTGTCTCTCTATGTCACTGGTGCGGCGGGGACCGCAGCCCTTGTCGCAGCCTGGGCCTTCGTGCTGGTCCGGGTGGTGCACGCCTATGTTCATCTGACGAGCAACAGGGTGCTTCTCCGCCGCCGGCTGTTCATTGTCAGCCTCGCCGTCAATCTGGTGCAGTGGCTGCTTCTGGCCATCCACATCGCCTGAGCCACACCCCGTCTACATCTTGCGCGGATCCTGGCCCGCGGCGACGGCCTTGAGATAGTGATCCGAGAAATCGGTCCTGATTTCGCACCACAGCAGATTGTGGTCGGAGAGCTGATGCTTGCGGTAATAACGCCGGAAATAGTCCATCGCCTTGTCTTCGCTGCGTGGTGCCCCATCCCTGCCGTGGCTGATCTTCTTGATTGCGGAATGTGTCGCATAATGCTCCGCATCCTCGCTGCGATAGACACTGTCGAAGATATTGAGAACGCCGGAGGCCCCAAGTTTGACCCGCTTCTCGGCAAGCTTGAAGACGATCTGGTCGTAGTGGTGCTTGCCGGACAGGCTTGTGGCGGCATCGCGGATGCCGTCGGTGGTGACAAAGCCCGCATCGAGCAAGGCCGTCATGGTCCGGTGCTCCGGGCTGATGATGTTGAAATCCCCCAGAAGGATCATGTTGGCGTCTGATCCGGCGCTGCGTTTTTCCGCCTTCTGCACATCGGCGAGAAACTTCGCAATCTTCTCGATTTCAGCGCGGCGCAGCTCCATCTCGGGAGAGCTGTCCGCAGACTTGCCGTAGTAGATGTGAACCGTGCAGAGCTTGAACCGGAACCATCCGGACTGAAACGTCACCGCGAAGGGTGTACGGGCGAACTGCAGCTTTCGGGTTGCGTTCTGATGGTCCGGCGCAACGATCTCCTGGCCTTCGGGCAGTACGACTTCGCCCGCTTCGCGCAGGAAGCGGACCTTGGCCTTGCGGTAGACAAAGGCGAGGCGTTCGCGGTTGCCGCTGGCATCGGTGAGGATGTAATCCCAGTCACTGCCGAGATAGCGTTTCATCAGCAGCTCGAACTTGCGCAGGTCATGATTGACCTCCTGGATTGCAACCAGATCGAAATGATCGATGATCTCGGCGATGTAGAGCAGCGATTCCGTGGTCCGGTCATAGGCCCCGCCGTCGGAAAAATGCATGATGTTCCAGGTTGCCAGCCGCAGCGATCCGTCGTCTGTGTGGGCGTGGATGTCCGCATCAAGCTGTGCTTTGAGCGCCTTCAGCCGCTCTGCCACGAAGGCTCTGTGCTCATCGGGCTTGATGTAGCGAATGGATGAAATGAACGTCATGGACATTTCCTCTCTCGGCTCTTGGCCACCAGAGTATAGCCCAATTCGGTGATGATGTAAGTTTGCCGCAGCCGCGCCCTGGCGGCGCCCGATGCCGGTCAAGGCAACGCGGCTCGTGCTGCCGACAATCAGCAGGCTTTCGTTACCAGGCTGGCGTCACTGCAAGATCGGGGCGCATGCGCATGTCGCGGCGCGAGGACGACCCAGACGCAGACGCTTTCTCTTCTGTCCCGACCGGCGTGATGTTGTCGAGGCTGGCGGCGATGTGACCGCAGATCGCATTGACCAGCGCAGATGGCGCGCCCGGTCTTTTCATAAGCCCGATCTGTGCCGGCTGAAGCGCCGGAAAACCATCGGCCGGCGAGAGGATGCGCATGCCCGGGCGAACCGCGCATTCCGGCAGCAGCGAAACCGCAAGGCCCGATAGCACCGCGGAGGCGACCACGGTGGCGGACCAGCTGGTAAACAGCACCTGGTAATCACGGCCCGCTGAATCCAGCGCCGAGCAGGCGAGGTTCCGCCACAGGCAGGAGCGTCGGCCGACGGCGAGGGGGACCACCGGGTTTTCATGCACCGTGTGGTTCATCGACGTCACCCAATACAGCGGTTCGGTCCGCACAACTTCCGAGGACCGGGCGCGCGGATTATGGGTGACCAGCGCGACATCGAGCTCACCGCGGGCCAGGCGGGCGGCCAGCTCTCCCGACGGTTCGCATTCGATGTAGAGTTCGACATTCGGGTTGGTCTTGGCAAAGCGGGCTATGATCGCCGGCATGTAGCGGTCGGCATAGTCATCCGGCGTGCCGATCCGGATGGATCCTTCGAGTTGCTGATCGTCAAAGGCCGCGATGGTTTCGTTGTTGAGCCGGATGATGCGCCGCGCATAGCCGAGCATGCGTTCGCCGTCTTCACTCAACCGGTTGAGCCTGCCATCGCGAATGAACAGGGTCTTGCCAACCCGCTCCTCGAGCCGACGCATCTGCATCGAGACCGCACTCTGGGTCTTGAACACCTTGTCCGCCGCACGGGTAAAGCTGCCGGTGTCGACAATGGCGACGAAGGTCTGCAACTGGTCGATATCAAGTGGCGCGGGCATCTCGTCATCCTATCAATAGTTCTGATGATAAGGATTAGAAACATTCGCTGGTATGATCAATCGTTTTTTGAGAAACCGATACTGCAAGTAGGGTTTTGCGCCGCCGCCCACTCGAACGGCGCTGATACAGTCAAGGAACACCGCAATGAACGCCCGCAGTTTCACGGCCGCCCGGCCGGCTGTCCGTACGTTGAGTTTCGGCTCAGTCGTCCAGAACATCCTTTTCGCCCTTGTTGGCAAGACGCGCGCGGTAACCACGGCCCTGTTCAACCGTCGTCAGGCTCACAGGCTTGATCACCTCTCGGATCGGGAATTGTCTGACATCGGTCTGACCCGCGAGGATCTGCGTCATGGGTTTTCGATGCCGCTGACGAAAGATCCGACCGTGGAACTGGCTCGCCGCGCCCGCCTCAACAGCTACGTCTGATCCGCACCCCGAGGTCCCCTGCGGGATACTGCCCTGTGTCCCGCCTTTACCCGGTCGCTGCATGCTCTCGTCGAGCAGGCACGGCCGGGCTTTTCCTTGCAGCCGTCTATGGCCGATGAACCGGCTCTGGGAGTCTAGCGCTGCTGCTTCATGCCCTGAAGATACTGGTCGAAGATCGATTCCATGTTCTTCTGGTAGCCCTTCTGGACTTCCTTGCCGGAGTCGAACATCTGCCCGAACAGATCGTCATAGGGGTTGCGTGGGCGTCCCGATGGCATGCGATCGGGTTCGGGCGGCTGCTCCGGTTCGGGGGCTTGCCGAGCCTGGCCGCCACCCATCGCACCGCCGATCATGTCCTGGAAGATCTGACCCAGCGGATTGTTGGCAAACGGATTATCAGCGCCCCTGGGGGGCTGTTGCTGCGGTGCGCCGCCAAACATGCCCTCGAGGATCTGTCCAAGCGGATTGTCCATCGGCGAAGCCTTGGGCGTCGGTTTTGCCCTTGCACCGCCCATGCCCTGGCGCATCATCTCGGAGATCAGGTCGCCAATCGGGTTGGCGCCGCCCATGGCGCTGGACTGTGCATGGCTGGCTGCCTGTCCTGTCGACTGCTTGAACAGCCCACCCATGATCGCGGTGGCGAGCACCGGCAGCATCTGCTTGTAGATTTCCTGGCCGATCCCGGTGGCGGCTTCTGCCTGGGCAGCGACGGCCCGGCTGATCTCCTTGGAGCCGAAGATGTGGCCCAGAATTCCATTGCCTTCCTGCATGCCTTGCGGGCTGAAGGCATTCTGCATGTTGTCGAAATACTGCGCATGGTTGCCGCCGGCCAGCGCCGACAGGAAGTTGGACATGTCCATGGGGTTCGACACGTTCCGCTTCAAACCGGTGGAAAAGGCCGGCATCAAAGCTGCCATCGCCTGATCCATCTGTGCCTCGTTCAAGCCGAACTGTCTTGCCATTGCGCGCAAGGCTTCGCCGTTCTGCGCATTCATCATCATGTCGTAAAGCGGCATCATCGGCACTGTGTCTCTCCTCCATCGCCCCAAGGGGCATGAGTAAAGACTATACCGCCCGAAGCTGTGTGCCTAGGGCGGTCCAGGGTCTTCCGAGGGCAGGCTCCCCATAGGGGCGTCCGGATGTTCAGTAAGCGTAATCGACAAACACCGGGTCAACCGATCCGTTCCAGCGGCCGTTGTAGAGCGCCAGCATTTCCTCGGCCAGCGTCGTTCCGCGGGCAATGCTTTCCTCGAGCGGCGCCAGGAAATGGCTTTCGTCATTGTCCTCGGAGTTGAAGGCAGCCCGGTTGACCAGTCCGCGCCGAGAGATGCCCAGCACCTCGCGGCCGATCTCGCGCAACGACTGGCCGTTGATCTTTGCGTTCAGCCCTTCGCGCGGCGTGGTGTCGCGAAGGGAGTTGACCTCTTCCAGGCTCCAGTCGCGGGTCAGCGTGAGCGCATCCTGAATGGCGCTTTCATCATAAAGCAGGCCGACCCAGAATGCCGGCAGCGCACAGATTCGCCGCCACGGCCCGCCATCGGCGCCACGCATCTCGATGAAGCGCTTCAGCCGTGCGTCGGGGAACAATGTGCCCAGATGGTTGGTCCAGTCACCCATGGTCGGCATCGGCTGCGCCAGTTCGCCCTTGAGTGCTCCGTTCATGAACTGCCGGAACGTGACATGGGTGGCTTCATGATACTTGCCGTCGCGCAGGATGAAGTACATCGGCACATCAAGCGCCCACTCGACATAATCCATAAAGCCGAAATCATCGGAATAGACGAACGGCAATTGACCCGAGCGCTGGTTGTCGGTGTCGCGCCAGATGTCACCGCGCCAGGACACCAGCCCATTGGGCTTGCCTTCGGTAAAGGGTGACGCCGCGAACAGGGCGGTCGCCAGTGGTTGCAGCTTCATGCCGAGCTGCATCTTGCGGCGCATGTCGGCTTCTGAAGCGAAATCGAGATTCACCTGGATCGTGCAGGTCCGGTACATCATGTCGAGGCCCTGGCTGCCGACCTTCGGCATGTAGCGGGTCATGATGTCGTAGCGCGATTTCGGCATTTTCGGGGTTTCGGCCAGTGACCAGGCCGGGCTTCCGCCCATGCCGAGAAACCGGATGCCAAGCGGTTCGGCGATTTCCTGCAACTGCGCCAGATGCGCGTTGGATTCGCGGCAGGTCTGGTGAATGGTCTCAAGCGGCGCGCCCGACAGCTCGAATTGCCCGCCTGGCTCGAGACTGATGGCGCCGGCGCCGGTCGGCTCGACAAGACCGATGATCTTCCCCGCGTCGATGATCGGCTCCCAGCCAAGCGTCGAGGCCATGCCTTCCAGCAGAGCCTTGATCGAGCGCTCGCCTTCATAGGGAACCGGCTCATGCGAATCGGTGAAGAACACGAACTTTTCGTGTTCCGTGCCAATCCGCCACTTGTCCTGCGGTTTGCAGCCTGCAGCCATCCAGCCCGCGAGTTCTTCGGTCGAACTGATCGGGGTGTCGTCGGTTGTGTCGCGCGCCATGTCTGGCCCTTTTTCATCTCATAGGCGCGATCTCAAACCACGCATCCTGATGCTGATTGGACCGGAACCGGTCCGCCATGCAAGCAAAAATCCTTGATCTCGAGATCAAACAAGATTGATCCCTTGGGCTCAACCTGTCCTACCAGTCACCTATTGTCATCTGCACGGCGGTCAAGGCTGCGACTGCAGCCGTGTCGGCACGCAGGATGCGCGGCCCCAGCGGGATCGGTGTCACGAAGGGCAGGGCGGTGAGTATCTCACGCTCCCTTTCCGAAAAGCCTCCCTCAGGCCCGACCAGCAGCGCCAGATCGCGTTCGGTGATGCGTGACAGGATCTCGGTCGGATTGTTGCCGGCCTGGCTTTCATTGCAGAATATGATCCGCCGCGCTGGATCCCAGTCGGCAAGCAGCGCCTCAAGCTTCACCGCTTCCGCCAATTCCGGGATCGCAAGATTGCCGCATTGCTCGGCCGCTTCGAGAATGTTGGCCTCCAGCCGTGCGGCATTGACCTTGTGCAGCTGGGTGTGGTCGGTGAACACCGGCGTGATCCTGCCGACGCCCATCTCGGTCGCCTTCTGCACCAGATAGTCCAGCCGCCCGACCTTGAGCGGCGCGAACAGGAAATCAAGCCGAGGCCGCGGAGCCTGCTCACGGGTCTGCGCGCTGATTACAAGGCTTGCCGCCTTGCGCCCCTCGGGCCTCAGTACAGCCCCGTATTCGCCATCGCGGCCATTGAACACGAGGACTTCGGCGCCGTCGCCGAGCCGCAGCACTGTCATCAGGTAATGTGCCTGCTCGCGGCCAAGCGAAACAACCGCGCCTTCGGCAAGAGACGCATCGAGATAGAGCCGTTGAAGTTTGTAATTCGCGCGCATTCGGGTCTTCTTGCTCAAGCCGTTTCGAAGATCAAGTGGCGGGCTTCCACGCCCGTGAATGAAACGCGGGTCGGTATCCGTGCGTCAATGCCGCAACCGTCGAAGGCGGGGTGGCGAGACGGACCGGATCGCCGGATAGCGCATCAGCATCCAGCGGCGCGCCATAGCCTTCGAATGACCAGGGCAGCAGCCTGCCGCCGCGCAACCCGTAATGCGTATTGCCCTGGCGGATTATCGCCCCATCGGGAAGCGACGAGAGTGCATCCCGCGCAACCTGGCGCTCCGGCGCGTCCGGTTCGCGCTTGCGCTCGACCGCCAGAAGCGCATCGATGGCCGGAGCCGATAGCCGTTCTTCACCCCGGCTCTTTCCCATTGCTTCGGCAAAGGCGAGCGCGTCTTGCCGCCGGCATTCGAAACAGGGGCGATGCCCGGCTGCCAGAGCGGTGACTTCGTCGAGAAAGAACAGTTCGGTGTAGCTGTTGGGCTGCATAAGCTTTCGGCGGCGTCCCTTGAATTCTGTCACGCAGACAAGCCACGCCCGGCCTTTCTGGTGCCGCACAAGGTGCTGGTCCGCATCATGCAGGACGCCGCCACGGTTGCCCATGAATTCCCCGCGTGCCGGATGAACGCAGATATTGCCTGCCGGGTCGACCCTGTTCTGATACGGCATGTCAGGACGCGCGGCGGGTGAAGGCGGCGGCGATTCCGGCCATCATCAACAGCGATCCTCCGCTGCGCATGGCAATTTTCATCACTTTCGGCCGCCGGATGGTCTGCCGCGCGCCGGCTGCCGCAAAGGCAAATACCGCTGCATTGATGATCCCGAGAGCCGTAAACGTCAGCACATAGGTTGCGGCCTGCGGCGTGTAGGGGAGGGCGGGATCGATAAATTGCGGCACGAAGGCCACGAAGAACAGTATGCCTTTCGGATTGAGCGCCGTGATGAGAAAGGAGTCGCGGAAAATACCCGCTGAGTTCGCGGGAGCCTCAGCCACTTCGGCATCGGCAATGTCTGGCAGCGTCACCGGCGTCCGCCACATCTTGTAACCGATCCAGAGCAGATAGGCCGCGCCGACGAGTTTCAGCGCCTGAAACAGTGAAGCCGATGCCGCAAGCAGCGCGCCTGCGCCAGCAATGGAAAGCGAGGTGGCCAGCAGATCACCCAGGCCAACACCGATCACACTCGCCAGCGCAACCTTGCGCCCATGCGCCAGAGCCTGGGTGATCACCATGATGATGGTTGGGCCAGGGATCACCAGCAGGATGACGCTGGCCAGGACGAAAGCGGCGAAATGTTCAACTGAGATCGGCATGTGAGGGCCCCGATGATTGGCGTCATCTCAACCAAGCCGGATAATCTGCCTTGGGTCAACGGCTGCGGGTCTTGGGGCCAGGGTGAAATGTCCGTTTTCGAACCTCTGCTTATCTCCGCCCTGGTCTCAAGCCCGCCCGATGGCTTCACTCGACCACGATGACGTGCAACGCCCGCGGGCCATGCGCGCCGAGCAGGATGGTCTGTTCGATATCGCCCGAACGTGACGGCCCGGTGATCAGGTTGAGCGCACGCGGCATTTCGCCCTTGCCCTGCTTCTTGCGGACCATGGCCCAGACGCTTTCCATGTCGCCCTTGATGTCGGCGGCCTTGATCACGACGATGTGGTGCTCGGGCAGGAAATTGATGGTGGTCGGATTGTCCTGTCCCGACATCATCGCCACGGTGCCGGTCTCGGCAATGCCTGCTGTGGCGTGGCTGACACCGGCGAGATCACCGCCATCCGATAGCCCATGGCGCAGTTCCAGATTCTTCTCGGTTTCCCATCCGGCTTTCTTCAGCCGTTCGTCGGCGCCCATCCGGATCGCTGCCGGCAGGTTGCGGGCTCTGAGATAGGCCGAGACTTCCCCGGCCACCTCGCCATAGGTGCTGACCCGAGCCAGCGTTGCGCCGAACTGTTCGGCCATCTCGCAAAACAGCTCGACCTGCTCCGCCTTCGGCAGCTTGGCCCTGCCGGGTATGATACCGGTCGGCGTGTCTGCGAGCCGGTCCAGCACGGCCTGGCGGCGGTCGTCATTGGAAGCCGGGCTCCCCATGGAGGCCCGGATCTTGCCCAGAATGCTGTCGCGCGCGCTCAATGCCCCGCCTCCTGCTTGAGCGCCTCACGCTGCGCCCAGGCCTGCTGGAACGTCCGGCCCTCGGGTGCGGGCAGGTCGCGGTAGCGGGTCCATCCACCAGCGAACGGCAGCGCATGGAAGCGCCGCGACGTACCGCCAAACAGTGACAGCAGCGGCATCCCCAAGGAGGCAGCAAACCGGTAAAGCTTTGGCCGTTTGGCAAAAAAGGCCCAGACCTTCAGCCCGTAGCGGGCGACTGCAGGCGTCAGATTGCGTTCGAACTCGCGTTCGCGCCAATGCCGCATCATTTTCGGCAGCGGTATCCGCATCGGGCACACGGCTTCGCAGCGGCCGCAGAAGGTCGAGGCGTTGGGCAATTGTCCGGTCTCGTCGATGCCGTTGAGCGACGGCGTCAGCACAGCGCCCATCGGGCCGGGATAGACCGAGCCATAGGCGTGGCCGCCGACCGCGTGATAGACCGGGCAATGGTTCATGCAGGCGCCGCAGCGAATGCAGCGCAGCATGTCCTGATACTCGGTGCCGAGCATCGCAGAGCGGCCATTGTCCAAAAGTACGACGTGGTATTCATCCGGCCCGTCCGGATCTTCTTCCCGCTTCGGCCCGGTGGAAAACGTCGTGTAGACGCTCATGTCCTGCCCCGTGGCCGAGCGCGCCAGCACCCGCAGGATCTGCGAGGTGTCTTCCAGTGTCGGCACGATCTTCTCGATCGAGGCGACAACCACATGCACCTTGCCCAGCGTCTGGGTCAGGTCACCATTGCCCTCATTGGTAACGATCACCGAGCTGCCGGTTTCGGCGATCAAAAAATTCGCGCCGGTGATGCCGACGTCGGCCGCGAAGTAGCGTTGCCGCAGCACTTCGCGGGCTTCGCTGAGCAGCGAGACCGGCTCGGTCAGATCGCGGTCCTTGTTGAGATGCGTGTGCACCCGGCGGAAGTCGCCCTCGACCTGTTCCTTGTTGAGATGCACCGCCGGCGCGATGATATGGCTCGGGTGCTCACCGCGCAGCTGGATGATGTATTCGCCGAGATCGGTTTCCACCGGCTCGATGCCGTTGGCGGACAGATGATCGTTGAGCGCGATCTCCTCGGTGATCATCGACTTGCCCTTGGTCACCGTGCGGGCATTGGCCTTTTTGCAGATGTCGAGCACGATCCGGCGCGCGTCTTCGGCCGTTTCCGCCCAGTGAACATGTCCCCCCGCGGCCGTGACCTTGCGCTCGTATTCCTCGAGGTAAAGGTCGAGATGAGCCAGCGTGTGGTTCTTGATGTCACGGGCATTGTCGCGCAGCGCATCAAATTCCGGCAGCGCGTCGGCAGCCTTCTGGCGCTTGCCGATAAAGCCTTTCTCGACATTGCCGAGCGCCTTCTGCAACTGCGCGTCGACAAGCGCTTTCGAGGCATTGGCCTTGAACTTGTTGGCGGTGAGTTCCATCGAGAGTGTCTCCTGTTCCGCCTATTTGCCGGAGCCGGCGATCGGCGGCTGGCTGGTCATGCCCGCAAGCACCTCGGCGACATGGCGAACCTCGACATCCGATCCCTGGCGCTTGAGCTTGCCGGCCATGTTCATCAGGCAGCCGAGATCACCGGCCAGCAGCATGTCGGCGCCGGACGCATCGATATTGCCGACCTTCTTGGTGACGATGGCGTTGGAGATGTCGGAATACTTGACGCAGAAGGTGCCGCCGAAACCGCAGCAGACATGCGAATCCGTCATTTCCTGAACTTCAAGCCCGCTGACATTGCCCAGCAGCTTGCGCGGCTGCTCGCTGATATTGAGCTCCCGCAAGCCGGAACAGGAATCATGATAGGTGATCCTGGCCTTGAGCTGTGCGCCGGTGTCGCGCACCATCATCACGTCGGTGAGAAACGAAATCAGCTCGTGGCATTTGCCGGAGAAGGCCTTGGATCTCTCTTCCCAGGCAGGATCGCCCTCAAACAGGCCGGGATAATGCTTTTTCAGCATCGAGGCGCAGGACCCGGAGGGCGCGACGACGAAGTCGAATTCCTCGAAAGCCTCGATCACCTGTTCGGCGATTTCGCGCGTGTCTGCCCGGTCCCCGGTGTTGTAGGCGGGCTGGCCGCAACAGGTCTGCGCCACCGGCACATGCACTTCGCATCCGGCATCCTGCAGCAGCTTGACGCTGGCAAATCCGACCGATGGCCTGAAAAGATCGACCAGACAGGTCGCGAAAAGCCCGACACGTGGTTGCCTGGCGGACTTCGTTTCACTCGACGTCACTCTGCCGCCTCCGTTTGTTTGGGTGTTTTGGTTCCGCCCGAAAGATCCGGCGCGCGCTGTTGCAGCCGCAGCTTGGAGACCCGTTCCCAGTCACCAGAGCGTTCTGCATCGGTCATGGCCCGGGACACGAAATCGATATGCGCCTGGGCCGCACGCCGCGCCGCGTCCGGGCTGGCAGCCATCACCGCATCGTAAATCGCAACGTGATGTTCCAGCAACTGATCCCGCGCACCCGGTAGATTGTAGACCATGGCCCGGTTGTAAAACACGCCCTCGGCCAGCAGCCGGTAACAGGATCTGAGCGTATGCAGCAGGATTATGTTGTGCGCGCACTCGCCAATGGCGTTGTGAAACTCGACATCGATGCCGGCTTCTTCCTCGAAATCGTCTTTCTCGTGAGCCGCCTTCATCGAGGTGATGATCCGTGTCAGAAGCGCCCGGTCTGCCTCGGTCGCCCTCCGGGCGGCAAATTCGGCGGCAATACCCTCGATTTCGCGGCGGTATTCCAGATAATCCAGCGTCGCCTTGTGGTGCCGCGCAATCAGCTCCATCACCGGACGGGTGAACACCTGTCCGATCACGTCGGCGACAAAGGTTCCACCGCCATGCTGTGTGTTGAGCAGTCCACGGCCTTCGAGCACCTTCAGTGCCTCGCGCAGGATCGGCCGGGAAACATCGAATTGCTTGGCGAGTTCGCGTTCGCCCGGAAGTCGGTCACCAACGCGCAGGATGCCTTCCAGCACCAGGATCTCGATCTGATGAACAACTTCATCAGCCGTCCGGCTGTGCTCGATCCGTGCAAAAATGTCAGTGGCCATTGCCGTTTCCCGCTCCATCCTCGCCGGGAGCGTATCAAGGGTCGGGAAAGGTGGTCAATATTTTTATCCAGTTTATGGCAAGTTTCGTGCCGCCGGCGGGCCGTGGAAGCGAACAGGCAGCGGGTTCGGACCGCACTGCCGCGTCCTTCGGTCTGCGGGGACTGTACACATCGCAGCCCTTCTGGTCGCTATCGCAGACGTACCGGTCTCACGGCATCAGCGGCCGCGTTCACTGGGTCTTGCCAAGCTAGCGGTCGTCTCGCTGGGTGTCCCAATAGGGCGTTGGGCCGTAGAGTTCGGCCAGATAATCGATGAACAGCCGCACCTTGGCGGGCAGAAATCTGCGGCTGGCATAGACCGCATGGATAGCCACGTTGCGGGAGCCTTCGTAAGCTGGCAGCACCTGGATCAACCGTCCGTCGTTAAGTTCCGCACCGATGTCCCAGGTCGAGCGCAGGGCGATGCCGACTCCGCCGATCACCGCTTCGCGCACCACTTCGCTTGAGTTGGTTTGCAGCGGTCCGATCGGGCGGTGGATCATTTCGCCTTGCGGGCCTTCGAGCTTCCAGGCGTCATTGTTGTGCGGCGCCAGGCAGACATGGCGATCAAGATCCTCCAGCGTCTCGGGTGTTCCGTGCCGGTCCAGATATTCCGGCGAAGCGACCAGAATTCGGCGAACAGGCGCGAGTTTTCGTGCCACGAGGCTGGAATCGCTCAGTTCCGCAATGCGAATTGCGAGATCGTAGCCATCTCCAACAATGTCGACAAATTCGTCCCGCAGCATCAGATTGACGCCCAGATCCGGATTGGCTTGCATGAAGGCGTTGATGTGCGGCGCGATGTGCATGCGCCCGAACGAGGTTGGTGCCGAGACTTTCAACACGCCATGCGCCAGGGCCGAGCGCCGTGACACGAAAGCTTCTGCCTCTTCAATGCCGGCCAGGATGGCGACCACGCGTTCGTAAAACCCCTGGCCGGCTTCGGTCAGAGAGATCTGGCGCGTGGTGCGCTGCATCAAACGGGTGCCGAGCCTGTCTTCGAGCCGGCGAAGCCGCTTGGACACCACAGCGGGAGACAGCCCGAGTTCGCGCCCGGCCGCCGACATCGATCCGGCGGACACGACGCGGGCGAAAATCTCCAAGTCTCCCAAATTGTTCATGCTGGGTGGTTTCTCCCTATTGGGGCTGCATTGATACCAATACGCGCATGGTGCCGGTCTAGATCATTATTGTACAAAACCTGAAGAGGCGCGACCGCAGGAGAAGCTTGTCACTGGCGCGGTATAGGCAATTCCGCATTGCCGTGACATGAAAAAAGTGGTAAATAAAAAATACCAGTTGCAGCCCGCTTGCCGCTCTTTCGTCGGCATGGGGCGGGTCGAGGGAGGAAGTCATGTCGGAATTGATTGCTTTTCAGGAACCTGACCGTGCGGTCATTCAGCGCCGCCCTGCAATTATCGCCGACCTTGCGGATCTGCTTCCCGAAGGCTGCCTGATCACCGAGGAACGCGAGCTGGTGCCGTTTGACACTGATGCCTTCGTCTCTTACCGGCGCATGCCTCTGGCCGTGGTTCTGCCCGAAACCACCGCACAGGTCGCAGCCGTTCTCAAATACTGCAACGACAATGCCATTCCGGTCATTCCACGCGGCGCCGGCACCTCGTTGTCCGGTGGTGCGATCCCGCAGGAGGATGCCGTTGTCATCGGCGTGTCCAAGATGAACCGGATCCTCGAGGTTGATTTCCCCAATCGTGCGGCGATCGTCCAGGCCGGCGTCACCAACATCTCGATCAGCCAGGCCGTCGATGCCGATGGCTTCTTCTACGCACCCGATCCCAGTTCGCAGCTCGCATGCACCATCGGCGGCAATATCGGTATGAACTCCGGCGGCGCCCATTGCCTCAAATACGGTGTCACCACCAACAATCTGATGGGCGTCAAGATGGTCATGTTCGACGGTTCCATCGTCGAAATCGGCGGCAAGGCGCTGGATGCGGCGAGCTACGACCTGCTCGGCCTGATCTGCGGATCTGAAGGCCAACTGGGCATCGTCACCGAGGCAACCGTCCGGCTGATCGCCAAGCCTGAAGGTGCCCGCCCGGTCCTGTTCGGGTTTGAAAGCTCCGTTGCCGCCGGCGCCTGCGTCACCGACATCATCGGTTCGGGCATCATCCCCGTCGCTATCGAATTCATGGACAAGCCGGCCATCGAGATTTGCGAAGCCTTTGCCCAGGCCGGATATCCGATGGACGTCGAGGCGCTTCTCATCGTTGAGGTCGAGGGCTCCGACGCCGAAATGGACGCCATGCTTGAGCGCATCATCGAGATCGCCCGCAAGCACGGCGTCAAGACCATCAAGGAAAGCCAGTCCGCAACCGAAGCCGCACTGATCTGGAAAGGCCGCAAGTCGGCCTTCGGCGCCACCGGCCGGATTGCGGACTACATCTGCATGGACGGCACCGTGCCGCTTGGGCAACTGTCGCATGTGCTGGAAAAAACCAGCGAGATCATTGACCGCTACGGATTGCGCGTCGCCAACGTCTTTCACGCCGGTGATGGCAACATGCACCCGCTGATCCTGTTTGACGCCAATGATCCGGAGGAAAGCCTGAAAGCGGAGATGGCCGGCAACGACATCCTCAAGCTCTGCGTCGATGCGGGCGGCTGCCTGACCGGCGAGCATGGCGTCGGCATCGAAAAGCGCGATCTGATGCGCCACCAGTACACAGATGCCGATCTTGCCCAGCAGATGCGGGTGCGCGCGGCTTTTGACCCGAAATGGATTCTCAATCCCTCCAAGGTGTTCCCGCTCGATGGCCGCAACGGCAGCCAGCCCGGCAACCAGAGTGAGCTTGACGCCGGAAAGACAGTAGCATGAGCGCGACCGATATTCAGTACCCCGAAACCGAGGAAGAGATCGCGCGCCTTGTGACCGAGGCAAAGGCGTCGAACCTGTCGATCGAGGTCAGGGGCGGTGGCACCAGGCTGGGCCTCGGCAGGCCATCGCAATCGGCCTCCGCCCTGTCGGTGGCCAAATTGTCCGGCATTACCAATTACGATCCGTCCGAATTGGTGATGGCGGCTCGCGCCGGCACCCCGCTTTCTGAAATCGAGGCGGCGCTGGCTGCCAACAACCAGATGCTGACCTTCGAGCCGATGGATCACCGTCCACTGCTGGGTGCAACCGGTGAGCCAACCATCGGCGGCGTCTTCGCAGCCAATGTCTCCGGCCCGCGCCGCATCTCAGCCGGGGCTGCACGCGACAATCTGCTCGGCGTTCGCTTCGTCAATGGCTCCGGCGAGATCGTCAAGAGCGGTGGCCGCGTGATGAAGAACGTCACCGGCCTTGACCTGGTCAAGCTGATGGCGGGCTCTTGGGGCACTCTCGGTGTGATGTCCGAAGTCACCTTCAAGGTGCTGCCAAGACCCGAGACGGCGGCGACCATCGTGGTCTCCGGTCTCAACGATGCCGAAGCTGCCGAGGCCATGGCCGCAGCGCTTGCCATGTCTGTGGAAGTGTCGGGTGCTGCACACCTGCCTGAAAGCGTCATTCACAAATTCGCCGGCGGCAGCCTCAAGGGGGGTCCCGCCACCGTCCTCCGTCTCGAAGGCCTCGAACCGTCGGTCGAGGTCCGCAGCGAACGGCTGCTTGCGGAAATGGGCCGTCGCGGCACTGCCTCGGTGCTTGAGGGGCAGGCATCCCAGGACCTGTGGCGCGAAATCCGCGACGTCGCCCCGTTCGCTGACGGCACCATGAAGCCGGTCTGGAAAGTCTCGGTGGCGCCATCCGCCGGCCATCAGCTGGTCGCCGCCCTAAGGCTCAAGACCGGCGTTGATGCTTTTTACGACTGGCAGGGCGGTCTCGTCTGGCTGCGCATGGAAGCCGATCCGGAGGCTGATCTGGTGCGGCAATACATCAAGGTGCTTGGCGGCGGTCATGCCACGCTGGTCCGCGCCGACGCTGCAACCCGGGCCTCCGTCCCGGTGTTCGAGCCGCAACCCAAACCGCTGGAAGCCCTCGCGCGGCGCATCAAGGACCAGTTCGATCCCGCGGGCCTGCTCAATCCCGGTCGCATGACGGCGGGCATGTGATAGCATCACGGACCTTGGCAACACGCTGATCGTATCGATACACAGGAGCAGGCAATGACCAACCCCGATCAAACCCCTGAACCGCGCCAGACCGACCGCTGGCTCGAGCCCGGCAAGACAAATCTGCAGGTGATCTATGTGCTCTACCTGGCGAGTTTCGTCATCGGCATCACCGGCATTGTCGGCATCGTGCTCGCCCATCTCAATAGCGGCAAGTCCGAAGCCTGGCTCGAAAGCCACTACACCTGGACAATCCGCACCTTCTGGCTCGGCCTGTTAGGCGCGCTTTTGAGCGGTTTGTTGATGATTGTCATGATCGGCATGCTGCTGATGCCTCTGGTGGCGCTCTGGGTCATTATCCGGACAATCGTCGGGCTTCAAAAGCTTGGTCGCAACGAACCCATCGCCAATCCACAAAGCTGGCTGCTCTGAGTTTCCCAATGCACCCTGGCACAGGCAACTTCATCTCGCGCGAATTAAGATTGGAAACACGCATGGGCGGTTTGACCGGCAAGACTTTCATCAAAACCTTCGGCGTGGCTTCGGTGGCCACGGTTTTCAGTCTTCTCTCGATTGGCGACATTCAGGCCGGCACGACAAAAAGGGAACTTATGCGCTGGATGGATGCGCACAATGCAAAACGTATTGTCGGTGTGTGTCACAAGCGCCTCGGCGGCTACGAAAAGGATCTGGCTAGATTCACCAAGGCAGAGGCTGAAGCGAGCCGCGCCTTCACCGGCAACAAGGATAAAGACCTCGCCCGCATTTTTGGGGGAGGATGGTACCCAATCGAGAAAGGCTTGGAGCGAGCGCGCTGGAAGAGTTTTTGTCGGGCGTACATTTCGAAAATGAGGTGGAAGGTCCGCTAGGCACATGGCCGTTGTGACCTCCAAGGATGGATTAGATGCAGACCAATTTCACCGCTGAACAACTCAAGGATACCGGTGTCGCCGAATCCGAGAAAATTCTCAGGAAGTGCGTGCATTGCGGCTTCTGCACCGCGACCTGTCCGACCTATGTGACGCTCGGCAACGAGCTCGACAGCCCACGCGGCCGGATCTACCTGATCAAGGACATGCTCGAGAACAACCGGCCCGCCGATGAAAAGGTGGTGACCCATATCGACCGCTGCCTCTCATGTCTGTCCTGCATGACCACATGCCCTTCGGGCGTCAACTACATGCATCTGGTCGACCATGCCCGTGCCCATATCGAGAAAACCTACAAGCGGCCCTTGATGAACCGCATCACCCGCGGCCTTCTGGGCATGGTGCTGCCCTATCCCGGGCGCTTCCGCGCCTCGCTTTACGCGGCGCGCCTTGGCCGGCCCTTCGCACCCTTGTTCAGGGCACTGCCCGGCATGAAGCCGATGGCGGCGATGCTGGAGCTTGCCCCGGCGTCTGTGCCCGAGCCCTCGAAATTCTCCAGGCCCGGGTCTCATTCCGCGACGGGCCAGAAGCGTGGCCGTGTCGCCATCCTCACCGGCTGCGCCCAGCCGGTGCTCAAGCCAGGCATCAACGAGGCTACCGTCAGGCTGCTCAACCGCATCGGCGTCGAGGTGGTGGTGCCCGAAGGCGAGGGTTGCTGCGGCGCGCTGGTCCATCACATGGGCCGCGAGCATGACGCGCTCGATGCCGCACGCAACAATGTCGACGCCTGGACACGCGCCATCGACAATGGCGGGCTGGATGCCATCATCATCACCGCATCGGGCTGCGGCACCACCATCAAGGATTACGGCTACATGCTGCGAGAGGACCCGGCCTATGCGGAGAAGGCGGCAACCGTTTCGGCGCTGGCCAAGGACATCACCGAATATCTCGCAAGCATCGAGATGCCCGAACCGGTGAACGGCGCCAACCTGGTCGTGGCCTATCATTCCGCCTGTTCGATGCAGCATGGCCAGAAGATCACCGTGCAGCCGAAAGCGCTGCTCAAGGCGGCGGGCTTCACGGTCAAGGATCCGCCCGAAGGTCACCTCTGTTGCGGCTCGGCCGGCACCTACAACATCATGCAGCCCGAGATTGCCCGCACGTTGCGCGACCGCAAGGTCAGGAACATCGAGCGTACAAAGCCGGACCTCATTGCCACCGGCAATATTGGCTGCATGACCCAGATCGCCGGCGGCACCGACATTCCGATCATCCACACCGTGGAGCTGCTCGACTGGGTCTATGGTGGCGACAAGCCAGCGGGGCTGCCCGCAGCCAAAACCGTGAGACTGGAAGCAGCTGAATAGGGCTGATCCGCCGACAGCAAAAAAGGCAGCGCCCGAAAACGCTGCCTTGCTGTTTTGTCTATGCGGTGCTTGAAACTACCGGCTCAGCTGCCGCCGAACAGCGTGCCGAAGAAATCCATTCCCCGGTCGGTATAGAGCTTCTCCGCTCCCCTGCCGTTCGGCCCGATGACGATCACCTTGGAGCCGATTCCGGCGCGTTTGTAGAGATGTTCGACATCCTTGTTCATCATTCGGATGCAGCCCGATGACATGTTCTGGCCGATGGTCCAGGGCTGGTTGGTGCCGTGAATCCGGAAAATCGTGTCACGCCCGCCCTTGTAGAGATAGAGCGCGCGGGCACCGAGAGGATTGTTCGGCCCACCCTTCATGTAGGATGGAATTTTCCGGCCCTTGCGGCGCTCCCGTGCGATCATGGTTGCCGGCGGACGCCAGTCCGGCCATTCCGCCTTGCGGCCCACCTTCACCGTTCCAGACCAGCCGAACCCCTCGCGTCCGACCCCGACGCCATAGCGTGTCGCCCGGTTGTTGCCTTCAACGTAATAGAGATACTTGGTGTTGGTATCGACGATGATGGTGCCGGGCTTCTCATCGGTAAGAAGCCGGACCTTCTTGCGCATGAACTCCGGCTTCGGCTTCTTCGATTGCGCCACCTGGACGATCGGCAGCGCGCTCTGCGATGCCGCGGTCAGTGTCGATCGCGGCATCGCCGATGCGTCTGGCAGTGCAGGCGCGATCAGCAGCGCCAGGGCGCCGGCCGCGATGGCCGCAAATCGGGTTGAAAATCTTGGCGGTGTCATGATGTCCCCTCGTTGATGGCTTTGGCCCTTGACCACAAAGGTACCATCGAAATCGCAGTGATCAACCTTTCACAGCGTGTAAACGGACCTCCGGTTTTCCCGATACTGTCTGCCGCTTGACGAATGCTCCATGCCCGCAGCAACCGGACTGAATCATATCAATGTCTTATGCTGCCCTGTCTGCCTGTTTGTTCGGGTGATCAGGTCTCTTGAGACAAAACACCCGGCGCAGGCGAGGGGCCTGGCCGGGTTTGCTTCGACATCGAAGTGTTCAACCTTCGGTTACAACACGATAACCTTGGCGCCGACCTTGGCGCGCTCGTAAAGTTCGGTCACATCCTGGTTGCGCATCCGGATGCAGCCCGATGAGACTGCCTTGCCGATGGTCCAGGGCTGGTTGGTGCCGTGGATCCGGTACAGTGTCGAGCCGAGATAAAGCGCGCGGGCGCCAAGCGGGTTTTCGGGGCCGCCCTTCATGTGCGCCGGCAGGATCCGGCCTTCCTTCTCGCGCACCCGCTTGATCATTTCAGCCGGCGGACGCCAGTCAGGCCATTCCGCCTTGCGGGTGATTTTCTCGGTGCCGCTCCAGGCATGGCCTTCCTTGCCCACACCCACGCCGTACCGCCGCGCCTGTCCGTTGGCCATGACGTGGTAGAGGTAGCGCTCACTGGTGTTGATGATGATCGTGCCTGGCTTTTCGCTGCCGGAGTAAGACACGGTCTGCGGCAGGAAGCGCTGATCGATCTGGGACGCCGGCTTCGGCTTCACGCGCGGTGCGGCCAGCGACGCATTGGTCACCTGGCGCCGCTGAACCCGCTGTGCGCGCGGCTGCCGGATAACGGACCGCACGGCCTTGGGCTGGGTCCTGTAGACCACACCGCCGCGCGGCGCTGCCTGGCCGCGGAGCTGCATCACCCAGGGGGCGGTCAGGTCGGGGCTCAGCACCACCGGAGGCCGTTGCCCGTAACGGTCACCGGCACCTGCGGTGCCGGAGAATGCGGCAAGGCTCAGCGCCGCGCCGGACATCAAAAGGAGAGCAAGTTGTTTCATCGGACGCACCAAATACCTTTCGTCTGATCACGACAGTCTGCCACCGCGCGACCTGCGCCGATGGATCTGTCTTCCACGATCCATGCTGGGGCAGGGGTGGAATCAATTGGTGAATCTTGGTTGGTAAAAGGCCGGTTTTGCCCGAAACCTCTTCTTAGGGTTATCGCCGCCTTGCCAAACGCGGTGAACGCCCGCTTAATTGCCTCCGATTCCCGATTAACCATGAAGGCGAGCCGGAAAATGGCGCATGAAAACGGCCTGATCACAGGCGAGGATGGCCGCACACGCTGCTTCTGGCCGGGCGATCTTCCCGATTATCTGGCTTACCATGATGCCGAATGGGGCCGGCCCGTCACCGATGACATCCGGCTGTTTGAAAAGATCTGTCTCGAAGGTTTTCAGGCCGGGCTGTCCTGGCTCACCATCCTGCGCAAGCGCGAAAACTTTCGCGCAGGCTTCGCCGGATTTGATTTCCGCAAGGTGGCGCTCTTCGATGACGCGGACATCGAGCGGCTGGTGGCCGACAAGGGCATCATCCGCCATCGCGGCAAGATTGCCTCGACCATCAACAACGCCAAGCGCGCCATCGAGATGGTCGATGAGTTCGGCTCGCTCGCAGCCTACTTCTGGGCTCATGAGCCTGGCCCGGATGAGCGGCCAGCGGTGGTGGATTATGCGACCTTGACGGCCAACCCCACCACAGCAGTGTCGACGCGTATTTCGAAGGACCTCAAGAAACGCGGCTGGAGTTTTGTCGGCCCGACGACGGTCTATGCCTTCATGCAGGCCATGGGGCTGGTCAATGACCATCTTGAAGGCTGTTGCTGTCGCGCCGAGGTCGAGGCCTTGCGCAACAGTTTCGAGCGCCCGGTATGACCCCGGATCAGCTCAAGGCACTGATCCAGGAGGTCGCATCCGAGAGGCCGGAGATTGGGCCGCTGGAAGAGAGCCTGAAATGGGGCGAGCAGAGTTTTACCCCGGTCAGGCGCAACACCGGCAGTTCGGTCCGGATTCAGCCGCGCCCCGATGGCAGCGCGGCGCTGATGTTCATCTGTCACACCAATCTGGTCGAGGAATTCCGCGGGCTATATCCGGAAGCGCTGACTTACGAAGGCAACCGCGCCATTGTTTTGGGCAGAGAGCATGAGCCCGACCGCGAGGCGCTGTCGCACTGCATTGCGCTGGCGCTGACCTACAAGCTGCGCAAGAAACGCTAGCCGATCTGTTTTTGCGTGCGGCGTTGCTTGGCGAGGATCGCCACCGCCACCCCGCCAAGGATCAGCAGCGACGATACCACCAGCCGCAAGCTCCAGCCCTCGGCGACAAACAGTGAGCCGCCGATTGCGGCGATCACCGGCACCGTCAGTTGCACGATTGCGCCTTGCGTGGCTCCGATCTGCCGGAGCACCCGGTACCACAAGGCATAGCCAAGGCCGGACGTCACCGCGCCCGAGATGACGGCCAGAACCAGGCCGCGGCCGCTGGCGTGCACGTCCGCGCCCGACAGCAGCACCATCGCGCCGAGCGGGATCAGGAAAATGATCGATCGCATGAAATTGTCGGCCGTTGCCTTCAGCGGATCGGGCAGGCCGCGACCGCGCAGAGAATAGGCGCCCCATGCAATGCCGGAGACCGCCATCAGCGCCGCTGCCCACGGATCGGGCGCTGACAGACCGGGCGAGACCAGCCAGATGAACGCGCCAAACGCCGTCGCAAGCCCGAGCCACTCAAGCCCGGAGGGCCGGTCGCCTTCCTTGAGCGCCCAGCCGATCATTGTTGCCTGCACACAGGCAAACAGGATCAGCGCGCCGATCCCGGTCTCGAGCGCCACATAGGCGTAGGAAAACGCAACCGCATAGGCAAACAGTGCCAATGCCGAGGCCCATGAACCCGATTGAAACCGCGGCGAGCGGGCGCTGCCGGAGCCGGTCAGTCCCACCAGCACAGCCAGCATCAGCGCCCCGCTGATCAACCGTATCGCCGAGAAGCTCGCCGGATCGATCAGCGGCGCATCACCCGAGCCAATCGCCATCCGGCCGAGCACCGAATTGGCGGCGAACGCGATCATGGTCAGGCTGGTGATCAGGATAAGGCGCAAGGGAACCTGCTTTCGGGAATGGCCGGAACTGGCAAGGCGGATCTATCGCCCGATTTGCCCCGCATGTCGATCTTCCGTGTTCGCCGCCGCCATCACACCCTTGTGAGCTCTTGAAAGCCTGCCTGACACAGGAGCAGTGCTGTGGACACAAACACCGTGTTTTGGGGTGGAACCAACGCGATTGGCAGGCGTTGTCAGGTCGAAGGGACTAATTTGGCTCAACGCGAGGATTTTCACATGATCAAGATTTTTATGAAGACACTGGTCTCGGCATCCTTTTGCCTGGCAGTTGTTGCGCCGGCCTCCGCAGCGCCGGTGATGATGCAGAAACCGGCGGTCCAGATCTCCGGTACCAGCGATCTGGTTCAGATCCACCAGAGGCGCGGATTTCACCGCCACAACAACCGCGGCTACTACAATGGTCACCGTGGCCATCGAAGCAAGCGCCCCGGCTATCGCCGTCACAATGGTTTCTGGTTCCCGCCCGCAGCCTTCTCGTTCGGCATCATCATTGACCAGCCGCGCCGGGGCAGAAATGTCCGCCCGGGCTACACCAATCCGCAGCATGTGAGCTGGTGCCACAACAAGTATCGCTCCTATGACCAGCGGAGCAACACCTTCCAGCCCTATCACGGCCCGCGCCGCGAATGCCGTTCGCCTTACTATTGAGCCGGTTGTGAAGCCATGAGTTAGGGCAGGGTGGCATTCGTCACCCGCCCAAGCCTTGCAGCAAAAGGGCCTGTCGGTTAGGAGAAGCGCAACACAATGTTTCTCCTGCCGCAGGCCCTTTTTCATGTCCGACAAGAAGCAAAAGCAAAAGAAGCCTCAGAAGCTCAAGGCACGTCTGGCGCGTGGTTTCCCCGACCGCTCGACGTCCGATATCCGCGCCACCGACCAGATGATGGCCAAGATCAGGACCGTCTACGAGCGCTTCGGTTTCGAGCCGGTGGAAACCCCCTTTGTCGAATACACCGACGCGCTGGGCAAGTTCCTGCCAGATTCCGACCGGCCCAATGAAGGCGTGTTCTCGTTCCAGGACGACGACGACCAGTGGCTGTCGCTGCGCTATGACCTGACAGCACCTTTGGCCCGTCACGTCGCCGAGAATTTCAACGACATCCAGCTGCCCTACCGCACCTATCGCGCCGGCTGGGTGTTCCGCAACGAAAAGCCCGGCCCGGGCCGCTTCCGCCAGTTCATGCAGTTTGATGCCGACATCGTCGGTGCGCCAGGCGTCCAGGCCGATGCCGAAATGTGCATGATGATGGCCGACACCATGGAAGCGCTGGGCATTTCGCGCGGCGATTATGTGATCCGCGTCAACAACCGCAAGGTTCTCGATGGCGTCATGGAAGCCATCGGCCTTGGCGGCGAAGACAATGCAGGCAAGCGTCTCACCGTCCTCCGCGCCATCGACAAGCTCGACAAGTTCGGCATCGAAGGCGTCAAGCTGCTGCTCGGCGCCGGCCGCTGGGACGGCGGCAAGGAAGGCGAGGGAGACTTCGCCCCGGGCGCGGGACTGGATGAGGGACAAGTTGAGCGGCTGTTGGGCTTCCTGATCATTGCCGAAGGCAACGATGTCGAGGAGACGCTTGCTTCTGCCGAGAGCAGTTTCAGCGACAGCGCCACGGTTTTGAGCGGAATTTCGGAACTGCGCAAGATTTCGGAAATGGCGTCGACCGCAGGTTACGGCCCCGACCGCATCAAGATCGATCCCTCCGTGGTTCGCGGCCTCGAATATTACACCGGCCCGGTCTACGAAGCAGAGCTTCTGGGCGGCATCCCCAACGAAAAGGGCCAGATCGTGCAGTTCGGGTCCGTCGGCGGCGGCGGCCGTTACGACGGGCTGGTCTCCCGCTTCATGGGCCAGCCGGTCCCGGCGACCGGTTTCTCGATCGGCGTCTCGCGCCTGATGACGGCGCTGAAGAACCTTGGCAAACTCTCGGGCGACGCGGCCAGCGGGCCGATCCTCGTCACCATCATGGACCGCGATCGCATCGGCGATTACGCGAAGATGGCGCAGGAACTCAGAACCGCGCTCAACCCGCTGGGTGGCGACGGACAACCGCTCGGCCCCACCGTTCCGGTCGAGCTGTTCCAGGGCAATCCCAAGGATTTCCCCAAGCAGTTGCGCTATGCCGACCGTCGCGGCTCGCCCATCGCCATCATCCAGGGCGGCAACGAGAAAGAGGCCGGCAAGGTCATCGTCAAGGACCTGATCGAGGGCAAGCGCATCGCCGAGACCATCACCGACAACGCCGAATGGCGCGAGGCCAAGGCCGGCGAACATCTGGTCGACGAGGCCGACCTGGTGATCACCGTCAAGCGCATCCTGGCCGAGCAGGAATCCGATGGCCAGGATGTGTGAGATGACAGAGCGACCCGGGAAAGAGCTGTGATGCCATTCGGAGCCCCTGATTTTGCCGCCGATCTCGCCCGGGCGCTGGATGCGCTGGGCGGTATTCGCGTCGACATCCCGGTGATCCAGCCGGCTGAACCGTTTCTCGACATGGCCGGCGAGGACCTGCGCCGCCGCATCTTTCTCACCGAAAGCGAGACCGGGGAAAGCCTCTGCCTGAGGCCCGAATTCACCATTCCGGTGTGCAGCGCCCACATCGCCGAAAACGTCGCCACCCCGCGCCGCTACGGCTATCTCGGACAGGTGTTCCGCCAGCGCCGCGATGGCGCCAACGAGTTTTTCCAGGCAGGGGTCGAGGATCTCGGTGAACCCGATGAAGCCGATGCCGACGCCCGTGCGCTGTCGGAAGCCCGGGCGCTGATTGCCGGTTTCGCGCCTGCTGCAAACCTGTCGATCATCCTTGGTGACCAGGCGGTATTTGAAGCCGTGGTCGCCGGTCTGGGCCTGCCCGCAGGCTGGCAGAAGCGCCTGATCCACGCGTTTGGCAACGAGCAGGCGCTTGATGCGATGATCGCCAAGCTCGCCAACCCGGAAGCCGCGGCTGTCCCCGATGCATCCGTGGCGGGTTTTCTCGCCAATGGCGATGTGGCCGGGCTTGAGGCGCATATCGAAGAGGTCATGCAGCAGACCGGCTATTCCACCAATGCCAGCCGCTCGCCGGCCGAAATTGCCGCACGGCTGATCAGCAAGCAGACGCTGGATGCCACCCGGCTTTCAGCCGGATCGCTCGATGCGCTCAAGGCATTTCTCGCGCTTGATGTACCGCTCGATCGTGCCGCCGCTGCGCTGTCGGAGTTTGCCCGCGATGCGGGGCTGGACATCTCCGTCGCGCAACAGGCTTTTGAAGCCCGGCTCGATGCACTCAAGCAGCGTGGCGAGGATCTCGCGACCATCCGCTGGCGTGCAGCCTTCGGCCGCCCGCTCGACTACTACACAGGCATGGTGTTCGAGATCTCCGCCTGCCCCGACAATCTGGTACTCGCCGGGGGTGGCCGTTATGACCGCATGATGACCCTGCTCGGCGCAGAGGACCCGATCCCAGCCGTCGGCTTCTCGCTGTGGCTCGATAGGATCGAAACCGTGAGGGCAGGCCAATGACCCTGACTGTTGCACTGCCCTCCAAGGGCCGCATGAAGGATGACGCCATTGCCGTTTTCGCCCGGGCCGGTCTGACCGTATCGGCCATCGGCAATGACCGCAGCTATCGCGGCCGCATTGACGGCATCGACGACGTTGAGGTGGCATTCCTCTCTGCCTCCGAGATTGCCCGTGAGCTTGGCGCCGGCGCGGTGGACTTCGGCGTTACCGGCGAAGATCTGGTCCGCGAAGGCCTCTCCCGCGCTGACGAGCGTGTGGAAATCACCGCCCGGCTCGGCTTCGGCAATGCCGACGTGGTGGTCGCCGTACCTGACATCTGGAAAGACGTCGACAGCATGGCCGATCTTGGCGACGTGGCCGCCGATTTCCGCACCCGTCATGGCCGCCGGCTGACGATTGCGACCAAGTACTGGCGGCTGACCCAGAACTTCTTCTCCACCCGCCACGGCATCCAACTCTACCGCATTGTCGAAAGCCTCGGTGCCACCGAAGGCGCGCCGGCCTCGGGCGCGGCTGATATCATCGTCGATATCACCTCCACCGGCTCGACGCTGACCGCCAACCATTTGCGAGTTCTCTCAGATGGTGTGATCCTCAAGTCCGAGGCCTGTCTGGTCCGTGCCCGCAAGCCGGAGCACGACGCCGACCCGCGTGTCGCAGCACTGATCGATGCGGTGCGGTCTGCAAGCTGACTTTTCCGGCAGCTTGGTGAGGCTGGACAAAAAAAAGGCCGCCTCACGCGGAGGCGGCCATGGCGACGGGGGATCGGGAACCCCGCCGGCCAAGTCTGTCGCAGGATGTCAGATCGGGGGGAACTTACCTGCGACCTGTCATCCCTTACGCCAGCACGTCTCGCCCGGATCACCTCGCACGCAACATTTGAAATTATTTTTGCGGTTCGGCTGCTTGCCCCACTTGCGTTTTCCCTGGGTTGAGCGAAAGCTGATTTACCCGGGAAAGACCCGGCCTGCACGCGTCCTTCGCCCCAGCCGCCCTTTTGAACTGGTGAGCTCCCAAGCGAATGGCTCCGCCAACCAAGAAGCCGCTTCTCCACCGGTTCAGCCTCTTCCCGGGCATCGGGATGATTTTGGATTGTGGGGTTTGTCATGGAATTCACCATCGGATCGGTCGTGGTCCTGTCGTCAATGCTTCTGCTTGCCATCCTGTCCCGGATTTCGACGACCAATCCGGATGCAGCCATTCTGCGCGGGGAAATTCTCCCTGCCATGCTGTCTGTGGTCATCGCCACCGGTCTCACTGTCGGGTTGCTGCTGATGCTGTTCGCAGGCGAGAGCTACTTCGCTTCGCGCACGGTTGAACTGATGGTGACTGTTCTATTCATGGTCGGATCGGTCTGGATTGTGGCCAGGTTCGCTCGCGGCGCAAGGCCCGGCTTGCCGGCCTGATCCGACCGTCGGACGGATCAGGCCGGCACCTGCTGTCCGGACCACTGGGCAAAGAAAAACCCGGTGCGACAAGCACCGGGTTCGATTTGGTCTTGTAGAGCGTGCGAAAATTACGCGCGGCGGGCGTCGATCGAGAACGCACCTGCACCGGCAACTGCCAGCGCCATGTAACCGCCGGCCATGGCCAGGTTCTTCATGAAGCTTGTCATCTGCATCTGGTCTTCCGGCTGGAAGTGGCCGAGATAGCCCGATACCACGCAGAAGGCTGCCAGCGCCCAGGCGGCATAGCGGGTGAAGAAGCCGAGCAGGATGGCAATGCCGCCGAAGATCTCGAGCGCAATGACCAGCCAGACGCTGATGTTGGGCAGCGGAATGCCCATGCTGGCCATGTAGCCTGCGGTGCCGGCAACGCCGCCGAGTTTGCCGAGACCGGCGACGATGAAGATGATGCTCAGCAGCACGCGGCCGATAAGAAGCTGAAGGTTGGTCGACATGAAGTTCTCCTGGTTTGTAAACTGGAGAGACCCCTACACGTCTATGTGCGTTCCGCAAAGATGAACGATGCTGAACATATTGTTCACTGTTCCTTGTCTGTGGACAACGTCTTACGAGGCATTCACTGGGAAATCAAAGGTGCCTTGTCGAGCAGTTTGAACTTCGGAAAAACGAAGACGCCGTTGATGGCGCCATTTCCATCCTCGGTGAAATTGGACGATTCGCCGATACACATGACCGGGACCTGGCTGCCGTCCGACTGAACAATCGTGGTGGAGAAGCAAAACGAGGAAGGCCTCATTGCTGCCAGTTCATAAAGCTCAAGAACATGGTTGCGGTATTCGTCGTCGTAACACTTGACCAGATTGTAGAGCCCGAATTCACCCTGGTCGGGGAGCTGGTGATGATGCCGCGCAGCCGGTCCGAGCTGAAATGCACCGGTCGCAAGATTGGCTTCAAATGGCTCGATACGGCAATAATGGGAAATAACGTCAAGATCAGGCACTTCAAAGCCCTGCATCTGCGCGCCAATCCCTGAAATGCTGTCCGCCCTAGCTATTTTAAACAATGTACACCTCGGCAGTGCCCAATGAAATCCAGCATGTGTAGCGCCCTTGTAAGGGGCAAAAATCATGCACGGTCCTATGTAGGTGGTATGACGAGATCTTTGATCTGACCAGTCTTCAGGTCAGAAAACATCGGTTGATCTCTCTTTGTCACCGGCACAGGTTGATGAATACGCAGGGTAAAGCATTCCGTCTCAAAAATACTATGACCCTTTTGGCTAAAATAACCGTTTGTCTCGGTTTGTTTGCTGCGTGATATTAGGCCACGATTGGTACATTTTGCAACAAGCGCGCCAATCAAATTTGACGCGCGCAACTCCCCCCATGCAACCCAGCAAAAAGGGCGACCCGTAGGCCGCCCTTTCAAAAGTCACGCAGCGTGCGTGCACAGTTGGCAGTAACAAGGCAAAAGCCTTATTACATCATGCCGCCCATGCCACCCATGCCGCCCATGTCAGGCATGCCGCCGCCGCCAGCAGATTCCTTCTTCGGAATTTCTGCAATCATGGCTTCGGTGGTGATCAGCAGGGAAGCAACCGAAGCTGCGTCCTGAAGCGCTGTGCGGACAACCTTGACCGGGTCGACGATACCCATGGAGATCATGTCGCCATACTCGCCGGTCTGGGCGTTGTAGCCGTAGGTGTCGCTCTTCTGGTCGAGGATCTTGCCCACGACGATCGAAGCTTCATCACCTGCGTTGGTCGCGATCTGGCGGCAAGGAGCCTGCAGCGCGCGGCGAACGATGTTGATGCCGGCTTCCTGGTCGGCATTCACACCTGTGACCTTGATCGAAACCGAAGCGCGCAGGAGTGCGGTACCGCCGCCAGGGACGATGCCTTCCTGAACGGCAGCGCGGGTTGCGTTGAGCGCGTCGTCGACGCGGTCCTTGCGTTCCTTGACTTCCACTTCCGTGGCGCCGCCAACGCGGATGACGGCAACGCCGCCAGCGAGCTTGGCGAGACGTTCCTGCAGCTTCTCGCGGTCATAGTCCGAAGAGGTTTCTTCGATCTGTGCCTTGATCTGCGAAATACGGCCTTCGATCTCGGACTTCTTGCCAGCCCCATCAACGATGGTGGTGGTTTCCTTGGTGATCGTGACCTTCTTGGCGCGGCCAAGCATTTCCAGGGTAACGTTTTCGAGCTTGATGCCGATGTCTTCGGAGATCACCTGGCCACCGGTCAGGATGGCGATGTCTTCGAGCATGGCCTTGCGGCGGTCGCCGAAGCCAGGAGCCTTGACGGCTGCGATCTTGAGGCCGCCACGCAGCTTGTTGACCACGAGGGTCGCAAGCGCTTCGCCTTCAACGTCTTCCGAGATGATGATCAGCGGCTTGGAGGTCTGAACGACCGATTCCAGAACCGGCAGCATCGCCTGAAGGTTGGAGAGCTTCTTCTCGTGAAGAAGGATGTAGGCGTCTTCGAGTTCGGCAACCATCTTCTCGGAGTTGGTGACGAAGTATGGCGACAGGTAGCCACGGTCGAACTGCATGCCTTCGACGACTTCCAGCTCGCTTTCAGCGGTCTTGGCTTCCTCGACGGTGATCACGCCTTCGTTGCCGACGCGCTGCATGGCTTCGGCAATGTCCTTGCCGATCTGTGCTTCGCCGTTGGCCGAGATCGTGCCGACCTGTTCGACTTCAGCCGAGGTCTTGATCTTCTTGGCCTTCTTCTGAAGGTCGGCGATGACTTCTGTGACAGCGAGGTCGATACCGCGCTTCAGGTCCATCGGGTTCATGCCGGCGGCAACAGCCTTGGCGCCTTCGCGAACGATCGACTGGGCCAGAACGGTTGCAGTGGTGGTGCCGTCACCGGCGATGTCGTTGGTCTTCGAAGCAACTTCGCGGACCATTTGTGCGCCCATGTTTTCGAACTTGTCTTCCAGTTCGATTTCCTTGGCAACGGTGACACCGTCCTTGGTGATGCGCGGAGCGCCGAAGGACTTGTCGATGATCACGTTACGGCCTTTCGGGCCGAGGGTGACCTTCACCGCATCAGCGAGAATGTCGACGCCCTTGATCATCTTTTCGCGGGCGGTGCGCCCGAATTTTACTTCTTTAGCAGCCATTTAACTTAACTCCCGGGCCTGGGGCCCATAGTCTTGAGGCAGATTGGATTTGTATTGGGGATGCCCGGATTAACCGAGGATACCCATGATGTCGCTTTCCTTCATGATCAGAAGGTCTTCGCCATCAAGCTTGACTTCGGTGCCGGACCATTTGCCGAACAGAACGCGGTCGCCAGCCTTGACGTCGAGATCGACGAGCTTGCCGGCATCATCACGGACGCCCGAACCGACGGCGATGACTTCGCCTTCCTGGGGCTTTTCCTTGGCGGTATCCGGAATGATGATCCCGCCTTTGGTTTTTTCTTCGGACTCGACACGACGAACGACAACGCGGTCGTGGAGCGGACGGAATTTGGTTTGTGCCATTGTCTATATTCCTTGATCGAATGACAGAAGCGGCTGAGGTCCCCGAATTGGGCCCCATCGAGATGGTGTTAGCACTCACCTTGGTAGAGTGCTAGCGAAGCCGAGATAGGGATGACGGGAGCAAGAGTCAAGATATCGGGGAACATTCCGGACAGTCGTTCGTTTCGCCCGAACGCCATTTTTCAGGCAGGGTCTTGTAATCAGCGACAAGCTGCGCGACATCGTTGGTCCGGAAGGAACCGTATGCCCATGTCCCGCAAGATTACCGATCTCGACCAGTTGACCGGCAGCGCCGATATTTTGCTGTGCGACGTATGGGGCGTCATCCACAATGGCGTCAACCCCTTTCCTTTGTCCGTCGAAGCCCTGAAGGCTGCGCGGCAGCGTGGCCAGACGGTTGTGCTGATCACCAATTCACCGCGCCCGGCCGAGGGTGTCATCCGCCAGTTCGACACGATCGGGGTTGATCCCGACTGCTGGGATGACATCGTGACCTCGGGCGATGTGACCAGGCAGCTGGTCAAGCAGGCGCCGCGGGCGCTCTATTTCCTCGGGCCGGAACGGGACCTGTCGCTGGTCGAGGGGCTGGATGTGGATCTGGTCGAGCCCGATGCGGCACAGGCCGTCCTGTGCACCGGACTTTTTGACGATGAAACCGAGACTGCCGAAGACTATCGCGAATTGCTCACTGGCCTGAGCCGGCGCGGCCTGGAACTGATCTGCGCCAATCCCGACCGCATGGTTGAGCGCGGTGACAGGCTTGTGCCCTGCGCCGGCGCTCTTGCCGACCTCTATGTGGAGCTCGGCGGCGTGACCCGGATTGCCGGCAAGCCCCATGCACCGATCTATCGCGAAGCCATGGCGCGGGCCCGTGCGATCCGCGGCGACGCCGATCCGATCCGAACGCTGGCGATCGGCGATGGTGTTCAAACCGACATTCGCGGCGCTCTGGACAATGGTCTTGAGGCCATTTTCATTGCGCGCGGCATTCACGCCAATCAATATCTCGACGGACGGGTGACCGACGAGACCCGCCTCCAGGCATTCCTTGATGCCGAAGGTGTGGCCCCAGCCTACTGGATGGAATGGCTTGCCTGACGTCAACGGAAAAAGAAAAGACATGGCACGGCGTTTTGACAATGCCGGGACCTTCGCAAGCGAACTGAAGGGCGGCGTTGTTGCGATCGGCAACTTCGACGGCGTCCATCGCGGCCACCAGGCAGTGCTGGCGCGCGCCACCGAAATTTCGCAATCGGCCGGCGTGTCATCCGTGGTCTTGAGTTTCGAACCGCATCCACGCTCCGTCTTTCGCCCCGACCAACCTGTCTTCCGACTGACCCCGGCGCCGATGAAGGCGATGATCCTGGGTCAACTGGGCTTTGATGCCATCGTCGAACAGACCTTCGACAAGGCCTTCTCGTCCCAGAGCGCGGAGGATTTCGTCACCGGCATCCTGTGCGGCCAGCTTGGCGTTCATCATGTTGTCACGGGCTATGATTTTCATTTCGGCAAGGGCCGCGAAGGCAACCCCGAATACCTGATGCGCTCAGGTGTCAGGCATGGCTTCGGTGTCACGCTGGTCGACCAGTTTCAGGCCGAAGATGCCGAGGTTGTCTCCTCCAGCCGCATTCGTGACGCGCTGGCGAACGGCGATGTCGGCGAGGCGAATGCCTTGCTCGGCTATCGCTATGCGGTCACCAGCGATGTGCTGCACGGCAAGAAGCTGGGGCGAACGTTGGGCTACCCCACGGCCAACATGGCGCTGCCGCCGGAAACCGGTCTGGAGCCGGGCATCTATGCCGTCCGCTTTCGCCGCGCCGATGGGGCCCTGTATGACGGGGTCGCGAGTTTCGGCCGCCGTCCCACGGTGGCCGAAGAAGGCGCCGCTTTGCTGCTCGAGACTTATCTGTTCGATTTTTCCGGCGACCTTTACGGCGAGAATTGCACGGTTTCGTTCGTATCGCGGCTGCGCGGCGAAGAAAAATTTGAAGGACTCGATGCGCTGGTGGCGCAGATGAAAACCGACGAAGCCGAGGCGAGGGCGGTTCTTGGTTCGTTGCAGCCGCTGTCGCCGCTTGATGCGACGCTGACCTTCGGGCCGACCGGATGATCGGCCCCAAGTCGCGCCGCATCCTCATCACCGGTGGCAACACGGGCCTGGGGCTGGCACTCGCCACCAAGCTCGCCCGCCGTCACCAGCTTCTGCTGTCAGGCCGCAAAACGCGGGACGAAGTGGCTGCCAGCCTGCCGCCCGGCGCTGGCTATATTGTTGCCGACCAATCTGATCCCGAGACGTCAGCCGCAGCGCTTCTTGATGGCGTCACCGAGTTTGGCTGGGATGGCCTCGACAACGCGGTGCTCAATGCCGGCACCGGATTTGCGGCGGTAGACGGCATCGACAGCACAGACGCCATTCGCCAGACCCTGGACGTCAACCTGTTGGCCGCTGTTTTGCAGGCCCAGGCACTCTATCCGCTGCTGAAAAAGACCAGTGGCACCCTGACCCTGATCGGCTCTGTTGCGCACAAGGGATCCGCCACGGTCCCCGCCTATGCGGCATCGAAGGCGGGATTGCACGGACTGGCCCGCGCCCTCCGGTCGGAATGGAAGGGCAATGTTTCGGTTCAGGTTCTGCATCCCGGTCCGGCGAAAACGGAAATGCACGACAAGGCCGGTTATGATCCTGGCCTGATGCGGTCTCTGTTTCTCGCTCCTGAAGACATAGCCTCGATGATGGCCTCAGCGATTGCCGCGCGGCGCTCGCCGGTGACGCTGTCCTGGGTGAAATATCTCAATGGCGGCGCCTATACCGGGAGGCGGCTGTGACACACTCCGGCAAACGTGCGCTGGTCACCGGCGGCAGCGCCGGGCTTGGAGCTGCGGCAGCAAGCTGGCTGCAGGCCAACGGCTATGCGGTTGTGGTCCTCGACAGAGAACGGCCCGACGGCGGCGGCGCTCCGGCAGACTATATCGGCTGCGACCTGTCGAGCCGTAGTGAGCTCGACGCTGTGATGGCCGACTTGATCGCTGCCGGCCCCTATGATCTGGTCTTTCTCAACGCAGGCATCAATGCGTCAGGTAAGTTCGAAAACATCGCAGCCGGCGCGCATCTGGATGTCATTCGGGTTAACGCCGAGGCGCCGATGGTGATCACCGCACGGTTGTTAGAAGCGGAAGCCGTGCGCAGCGGCGGTTCAATGGTGTTTGTCTCCTCGCTGTCGCATTTCACCGGTTATCCCGGTGCAGCAAGCTATGCAGCTTCCAAAGATGCTCTGGCGATCTTCGCCAAAAGCATGCGCGCTTACGCGAAAACCAGAGGCATTAGCCTGACCGTCGCCTTTCCGGGCCCCTTGAGAACCGATCATGCCGAGCGGCATTCACCGCAAGGCGCCGACGCCAGCAAACGCATGCAACCGGCCGAGGCGGCGCAGCTGATACTGGCCGATGCGCTCGCCGGCCGGAAGACCTCGATCCCGGGCGCTGCCAATCGCGTTTTTGCGACAATCGGCAGGATCACACCCAAGCCGGTGACAGCGCTGACGCGCCGATTGATCTACTCGAGGCTGTAGTCTCTGGAGAGAGAATCGGAAGATCAAAAGATAGCTGGCGCAATCTTCTTTTCACGCGCCGCAAAAACCAGTATGTACCCCTCCCATGACCAAGGTCGTCTCGATCACAGGCTTTCCGCCGATACGAATTATGGTCCCGGTTTCCCGCTGAGCTGCGCTCGCTGGAGACCGGGCATTTCGGCGTTGTCACGCGCCCGTTTCCATCTATTCCGATACACTGTCCACCACGGGCCATCGGCCCACAAGATTGCGACACCATGACCGACACCAACGACACCTTCGATTATTCCAAGACCCTGAACCTGCCTGAGACCGAGTTCCCCATGCGCGGCGGGCTGCCGAAAATGGAGCCGGAGCTGGTCAGGCGCTGGCAGGAGATGCGGCTTTACGACAAGTTGCGCGCCAGCGCCGCCGGCCGGCCCAAATACGTGCTGCATGACGGTCCGCCCTATGCCAACGGCAACATCCATATCGGCCACGCACTCAACAAGATCCTCAAAGACGTGATCACCCGCTCGTTCCAGATGCGCGGCTTTGATTCCAACTATGTTCCTGGCTGGGATTGTCACGGCCTGCCGATCGAGTGGAAGATCGAGGAAGAGAACTACCGCTCCAAGGGCAAGGAAAAGCCCGACCTGAAAGACCCGGCTGCGATGATCGAATTCCGCCAGGAATGCCGCAACTGGGCCCAGCGCTGGGTTGATGTGCAGTCGGAAGAGTTCAAGCGCCTCGGCATCGAGGGCGATTTCGACAAGCCCTACAAGACCATGGACTTCAAGTCCGAAGCCCGCATCGCCGGCGAATTGCTCAAGATCGCCAGGTCCGGACAGCTTTATCGTGGCTCCAAGCCGATCATGTGGTCGGTGGTCGAACGCACAGCACTTGCCGAGGCCGAGGTCGAGTACCAGACCTACGAGAGCGACACGATCTGGGTGAAGTTTCCGGTCGCCGGAGGCTCTGGCGAGCTGGCGGATGCCTCCGTCGTCATCTGGACCACGACGCCATGGACGATCCCCGGTAACCGCGCTGTCTCATATTCCGATCGGATCGCGTACGGCCTCTACGAAGTCACAGCCGCAGAAAATGACTTCGGCCCTCAGGCGGGCGAAAAGCTGATCTTTGCCGATGCCTTGGCCGAAGAATGCTTTGCCAAGGCCAAGCTCGAATTCAAACGCCTGTCCGATGTCAAGGCGAGCGATCTTGAGGGGATGGTTGCGTCGCACCCGCTCAAGGGTCTCGGTGGTGGTTACGAATTCCCGGTGCCACTGATCGCCGGCGACCACGTCACCGATGACGCTGGTACCGGTTTCGTCCACACAGCACCAGGCCATGGCCGCGAGGACTTTGAAGCATGGATGGATGCGGCACGCGAGCTCGAGGCGCGCGGCATCTCGTCTGCAATTCCCTTCACCGTCGATGATGCCGGCTTCTACACCAAGGACGCCCCCGGCCTTGGACCCGATCGCGACGGCGGTCCGGCGCGCGTCATCGATGACAAGGGCAAGAAGGGTGATGCCAACCAGTCGGTCATCACGGCCCTGATCAATGCCGGCAACCTGTTTGCGCGCGGGCGTCTGAAACATGACTACCCGCATTCCTGGCGCTCGAAAAAGCCGATCATCTTCCGCAACACGCCGCAATGGTTTGTCCATATGGACAAGGATTTCGGCGACGGCACCACCCTGCGCTCGCGCGCCCTCAAGGGCATCGAAGACACCCGCTTCGTTCCCTCCGCGGGCCAGAACCGCCTGCGCGGCATGATCGAGGACCGTCCCGACTGGGTGCTGTCGCGTCAGCGCGCCTGGGGTGTGCCGATCTGTGTCTTTGCCGATGAAGACGGCAATGTGCTGCTTGACGAAGCCGTCGACGCCCGCATTCTCGAGGCGTTCGAGACCGAGGGTGCCGACGCATGGTTTGCCGAAGGCGCCCGCGAGCGTTTCCTTGGCGATCTCGCCAGCGATCCGAAATGGATCCAGGTGACAGACATTCTCGACGTCTGGTTCGATTCAGGCTGCACCCATGTCTTTACACTGGAAGACCGCCCGGACCTCAAATGGCCGGCCGATGTCTATCTCGAAGGCTCCGACCAGCACCGTGGCTGGTTCCATTCCTCTCTGCTCGAAAGCTGCGCCACCCGGGGCCGGGCGCCATACGATGCTGTCATCACCCATGGCTTCACCATGGCCGAAGACGGCCGCAAGATGTCGAAATCGCTCAACAACCAGGTGTTCCCGCAGGACATCATGAAGGAATCGGGCGCCGATATCCTGCGCCTGTGGGTCATGAACACCGATTACTGGGAAGACCAGCGCCTCGGCAAGACGGTGATCAAGACCAACATCGACGCCTATCGCAAGCTGCGCAACACCATTCGCTGGATGCTTGGCACGCTGGCCCATGATGCCGGTGAAAATGTTGCGGTTTCGGAAATGCCCGAGCTCGAGCGCCTGATGCTGCACCGGCTCTGCGAACTCGATCAGCTGGTGCGCACCGGCTATGACAATTTCGATTTCAAGCGCATCTCGCGTGCGCTGACAGATTTTGCCAATATCGAGCTGTCGGCTTTCTATTTCGACATCCGCAAGGACGCGCTCTACTGCGACGCGCCATCAAGCCAGCGCCGCAAGGCTTCACTGCAGGTCATCCGCACCATCTTCGATTGCCTGGTGACATGGCTTGCCCCGATGCTGCCCTTTACCATGGAAGAAGCATGGCTTTCCCACAAGCCAGACGCGGAATCGGTTCATCTCGAGCAGTTCCCGGAAGTGTCCGGCGACTGGCGCGACGATACGCTGGCGGCCAAATGGAAGAAGATCCGCACGGTACGGCGCGTTGTCACCGGCGCGCTGGAGATCGAACGCCGCGAGAAGCGCATCGGTTCGTCGCTGGAGGCTGCGCCGGTGGTCTACATCACCGACCCGGCGCTGGTTGATGCGGTTGGCGACAGCGATTTCGCCGAAATCTGCATCACCTCGGGGGTCAAGGTCGAAACCGCGGCAGGTCCGGAAGACGCGTTCCGCCTTGATGATGTTGAGGCAGTTGCGGTGGTGCCCGCCCTGGCCGAGGGGACAAAATGTGCCCGTTCCTGGCGGATCACCGACGATGTCGGTCTTGATCCCGAGTTTCCGGATGTGTCAGCGCGCGACGCCGCCGCCCTGCAGGAACTCAAGGCGTTGGGGCGGCTGTGATTTTTTACCAGGCCCCGGAGACCCGGGGCCTGGTGGTTGACGAAACCGGTTTGGGTCAAAATTTGCTGGGTCAATTGCCCTCTCTGTCTCAATCCGGTAAAACCCTGCCTGAAAAAGGCCGGATTGTGCGGCGACAAGCTGTGTAAATTCCAAGTGACTGTCGAGACGGGATCCTGTGCATGACAATGAAGATCGAGTATCGCGCCGGCGTGACAATGGGCGCAATCATTGCTGCCGGTCTCGTCTTGTCGGGTTGTCTTGGCCCGACCTATGGCACCGACAAGACAGCGGGCGCGCAACTCATTGATGATCTTGGCAACATCGCTTCGATCGGCTCCCCAAGGAAGGGAGCGGACATCGAGTACAAGCCGCGCCCGGCAATCGTCAAACCGGCCGGCACGCCGGATCTTCCCGCGCCACAGCAAAACGTTGCCGAAAACAATCCGCAATGGGTGGAATCACCTGAGCAGACCCGGCTGCGCCTGCTCGAGCAAGCCGATTCAAACTCGGGCAGAAGGGGTTATGTGTCTCCCTTGGCCAAGAAGAGCGCTCCTGTACAGAAAGAGACCGATCCGAACGGCCGTCGGCTTGTGGGACGTGCAGCTGAAGCCCCACCTTCGATGACGAGCGCTGCCCAGCAACGCAAAGCATACCAGGAGCGGCGCAACATCCAGAAGGCGACCTATTCTGATCGCCGCCGCTTCTTGTCCGATCCGCCGTTGACCTATCGCAAGCCGGCCGAGACAGCCCCGGTTGGGGAGCTGGGAGAATCCGAGCGCGCCAAGGAGGCACGCTGGAAGGAAGAATCCGCCAAGGCCGGAACCGGCAAGCGCAAATGGTGGCCCTGGTAACAGGCTCGCTCTGATCAAGCTGACGAATTGGAATGCCCGGCATAAACAGCCGGGTTTTTCCGTTCTGGACCCGTCCTCACCGGCGGTTCTTGAAAAATGCTTTCAGCAGCCGCGTGGCGTCTTCCGAGGCGATGTCGGGATATATCTCCGGCCCATGATGGCAAGTCGGCTGATTGAAGAACCGCACGCCGCTTGTCACCGCCCCGCCTTTTTCATCCTCCGCCCCGAAATAGAGCCGCCTCAGCCGGGCAAAGGAAATCGCCGCGGCACACATGGTGCAGGGCTCGAGCGTGACGTAGAGATCGGCATCAGTCAGCCGCTCGCTGCCGAGGGCTCCCGCCGCCTGCCGGATGGCGAGAATTTCGGCGTGCGCCGTTACATCGTTGAATTCGCGGGTGCGATTGCCGGCCCGCGCAAGCACAATCCCATCCTGCACGATGACAGCGCCCACCGGAACTTCGCCGCGCGCCGCGGCAGCCCTGGCCTCTTCAAGGGCGAGATCCATGTATCCATTGCTGATCATCAAATGTCCTGCCGCAAAAAGACCATGCATGAAACCCCTTAACCCGGCACGTCCAACCTGATAGACAGCGATTTAAGCGGCCATACCCCATGACAACAGAACCGATCTGTCGAACGACGTATCGCCAAACCAAACATGTTACAGTCCCCGTGCGATCCTGAAGGAACGCAGCACGCGCTGTAGAGGCAGGCAAACAACAAATGACAGAACAAGACAAGCCCAAACGTGGCACTCCGAAACCGGGCAAGGCCCCGGCTGCCCCAACCGACAGCACAGTCGAGAGCGGACGCATCGCCAAGATCCTCGCCCGCGCCGGCGTGGCGTCGCGCCGTGACGTCGAACGGATGGTTGCCGAGGGTCGGGTCAAGGTCAATGGCAAGACGCTGGAGTCACCGGCTGTCGTGGTCTCCCTTTCCGACCGGATTGAAGTCGACGGCGAGGAAGTCGGCGGTATCGAGCGCACCCGGCTCTGGGTCTACCACAAACCCGCTGGCCTGGTGACGACCAACAAGGATCCCGAGGGCCGCGAGACCGTTTTCGACAGGCTGCCCAGGCACCTGCCGCGTGTCCTGACTGTGGGGCGGCTCGACATCAACACCGAAGGCCTGTTGTTGCTGACCAATGACGGCGGCCTGGCCCGCACGCTGGAACTGCCCACCACCGGCTGGCTCAGGCGTTACCGCGTCCGCGCCTATGGCGACATCGACCAGGCCCGGCTGGATGAACTCAAGGACGGCATTGCCGTTGACGGCGTGCTCTACGGTGCCATCGAGGCTACGCTTGACCGCAAGCAGGGACACAATGTCTGGATCACCATGGGTCTGCGCGAAGGCAAGAACCGGGAGATCAAGAACGTGCTCGGTGCGCTCGGACTTGACGTGAACCGGCTGATCCGCATCTCCTTCGGGCCTTTCCAGCTTGGCGATATCCGCGAAGGCGACGTGGTCGAAATAAAGAGCCGGACGCTGCGCGAGCAGCTGGGCGAGCGCATGATCGAGGAATCCGGTGCCAATTTCGATGCGCCGCTGAGCGAGCATGTTGCTCCGCCAAAGGCCGATCCCAAGCCCAAACCGGCGACCAAGCCGGCCCAGCGCGAATGGATCTCGGCCTCCGAGAAAACCGAACGCGCCCGCGCCCGCTTCGACACCAAGCCGGGACGTCCGGACCGCGACGGCAAATCCTCCGGCAAAGACCGGGACCGGTCGGATCGCAAGCCATTTGGAGCGTCCAAGGGCGAACGGCCCGGCAGTGGCCGGAACGAAGAGCCGGGTGGAAAGCCGGCCAAGCGCAGCTTCGTTCAACGCAGCCGTGCTTCCAATGTCTGGATGGCGCCCGGCGCGCGTCCAGTCAACGAGAACAAGAAGGACGAAGCGGAACGTGGCGGCGGGCGCGCTTCAAAGCCGGCCCGTTCGGATGAGCGCGCGGACACACGCCGCGGCAGTTTCCCCAAGGGCCGCGCCAAGCCCCGTCCTCCACGCGAGGAGGAAGCGGGTCCGGCGCGTGATTTCAGGAAGCCCGGTGGAAAGCCTGGCATGAAGCCGTCCGGCAAACCCGGCGGCGGCAAGTCGTTCGGGGGCCCATCCAAGGGGCCTGGCAAGCCTTCAGCCGGCGGTCGTCCATCTGCAGACAACCGCAGCGGCAAGCCGGCTTCCGGCAAGGGACGTGGACCTGGTGCGGATCGTCGGCGGTGAATTCCGCGGCCGGGGACTTGCCGCACCAAAATCGCTGACCATCCGGCCCACCACGGACCGGAGCCGGGAAAGCCTGTTCAACATCCTGAGCCACGCCCATCCGGCTGTGCTTGATGGCACGCGCGTGCTTGACCTGTTTGCCGGCACCGGCGCTGTGGGCATTGAGGCCCTGTCGCGCGGCGCGCGCTCGGCGCTGTTTGTCGAAAGCGGTGTCGAGGGCAGGGGCGTCATCCAGAAAAACATCGAGACATTCGGACTGCAGGGACGTGCCCGGCTGTTCCGGCGCGATGCCACCAAGCTTGGCCCTTCCGGCACCATGGGCGCCTTTGACCTGGTCTTTGCCGATCCGCCCTATGGCAAGGGGCTGGGCGAGCGCGCGCTGGTCTCGGCTGCCGGTGGCGGCTGGATCAGGGATGGCGCCCTGATCGTGCTTGAAGAAGAAGCCGCAGCGGATCCGGACCCGGGAGGTGGCTTCGAACTTCTAGACAGCCGCGCATTCGGAGATACGGTGATGCGCTTTTTCCGCTATAATGCAGCCAACCCGTCCGGTGATCGGGCAGTCTCTGCGGACTCCACGGAAAGCAGTCTCGACCATGAGTGATGTCAAAACCCTGATCCCGCAAAAGCCGGCCCGGTCTTCCGACCCCACGGTTGCAATCGCCTTTGGTGGCGGGGGCGCGCGTGGGATAGCTCATATCCATATCATCGAAACCCTTGACGCCATGGGGATCAAGCCGGTCGCCATTGCCGGCTCCTCCATCGGTGCGATCATGGGGGCGACGATGGCATCGGGATTGTCCGGAGAAGAAATTCGCGCTCATACGCTGGAGACTGTTGGCAAACCGGGCAATGCCATCAGTCGGATCTGGAAAGCGCGGCCACGCGGCATGAAAGACGCCATGGAAGGCGGACTGCGTCTCGGCCAGTTCAATGTTGAGCGCATTCTCGAAGCATTCCTGCCCGAGACGGTGGCGCGGGATTTTGAAGATCTGAAGATCCCGACCAGGATCATGGTCACCGATTATTATGGTCATTGCGCTGTTGCCTGCACCAAGGGCGACCTGCGCACGGCGATTGCCGCCTCGGCTGCGCTTCCGGCCGTCTTCCGCCCCGTGGTCATTGAAGACAGGATCATGATTGACGGCGGCATCTTCAACCCGGTGCCGTTTGATCAGCTCACGGGTCTCGCCGATATTGTCATCGGTGTTGATGTGGTCGGCTTGCCGGCGGGCGTTCCGGGGCAGCCGCCGTCGACGGTCGACATGATGTTCGGCGCAAGCCAACTGATGATGCAATCGATCATCGAGATGAAGCGCCAGGCGCATCCGCCGCAAATTCTTCTCAGGCCCGAGGTGCACCAGTTCCGCGTCCTCGATTTCCTCAAGGCCAAGGACATCCTGGCTGAATCAGAGGGCGTTGCCGAGCAGCTCAAACGCGATCTCGACGCCGCCTTTGCGTTTTTCAAATAGAGAGCCTACAGCGTTGACGCCTTGCCGCTGGTAAAGGCGGATTGCCCGGCGGGCGGTGGCCGCACGACAAGTTCGCCCGGATCGCCGCCATCCCTCTCTTCGATCTTCGTGATGACCCGAAAGCAGACGATGATCGAGCCTAGGCCGAACACCACCGCGCCCAGACCGTAACCGGCCAGCGCGCCTTGGGCGCCATACCAGAGCGATCCGAGCCACACAAACGGGATCACGCCGAGTGTCGACCGGCTCCAGTTGAACACGGTCGAATAGAGCGCGTAGCCAAGATTGTTGAACGCGGCGTTGGCTACGAACAGCATGCCGTTGAAGACAAAGCTGCCGGCCACGAACAGGCAGAAGAAGATGATAACGTCCCGCGCCTCGCCCGTGGCTCCGAAGAGGTCGGCGATCTGGTTTCGGAACAGCGCCAGCACCGCCCAGGTGACAAGCGTGTAAAGGGTAATGAAAATCAGGCTGTCGCGCATGGTCGAAATCAGCCGGTCGTAGCGCTTGGCGCCGTAATTCTGGCCGAGAATCGGGCCAACGGCGCCCGACAGTGCAAACAGCGCCCCAAATGCCACCGGGATCAGACGGCCGACCACGGCCCAGCCCGCAACAGCCGCATCACCGTGTTCAGCCATCGTGGTGGTCACGAAGGTATTTCCCACCGGGGTGGCAATCTGCGTCATCAGCGCCGGCAGGCCGATGCCGAGAAACGGCCGGATCTCGTTTTTGAGTATGGACAACGACGGCATCGCGACGAGATTGTGGATGCGGATCAGTGAATAGAGCCCGATGCCGACCAGCGCAAAACGAGAAATCACGGTGGCGATCGCCGCGCCGTGAATGCCGAGCTCGAAACCGAAGATGAAAACCGGGTCCAGCACCGCGGTCAGGGCTCCGGCGCCCAGCGTCACATACATCGCCCGCTTGGCATCTCCGACGGCCCGCAGCAGCGCGGACAGACACATCCCTATCCCCAGGATCGGCAAGGACGGCAAAACGATCTGCATGAACTCCGTCGCCAGCTCCGCGGTCTGGCCTCTTGCACCCATCATCAGCACCAGATCGCCCAGGAAAGGGTAGGCCAGCGCCACGGTGCTGGTCATCAGGATGATCATGTAGGCGATCGAGGCCCCGGCGATCTCCCGTGCCTCGCTGCGGTTTCCGCGGCCCAGCGCACGCGCCGTCAGCGCGGTGGCGGCAATCGACAGGCCGATGGCGACCGAGGTGGAGAAGAACAACAGCGTCCCGGCATAGCCGATGGCGGCTGCCAGCTCCTGCTGGCCCAGCAGCGAGATGTAGAACAGGTTGAGAGCGTCGACGATGAACACCGCGACCAGCCCGATCGAACCGGTCGCGGTCATGACCACGACGTGCCGCATGGTCGAGCCGGTGACAAATTTTGCAGGCTCGCCCGTTCCGGCCCGCTGACCGGTCGCCGCGGCCTTGTCGTCGCTCACGAGGCGAAGACCTGTCCCAGATCTGCGAAACCCTTGAATTCGAGTGCGTTGCCGGAAGGATCGCGCAGGAACAGGGTCGCCTGCTCACCTGGCTCGCCTTCAAACCGCAGGGTCGGTTTCATGATCCAGTCGATCCCGTCGGCGGCCTCGAGCCGGGCCGCGAGTTCCTTCCAGTCCTTCATCTCCAGCACTGCGCCGAAATGCGGGATCGGCACGGCGTGACCGTCAACGGTTCCCGACGAGGCACCGGTGCCGGCATCTGCGCGGACATGGCCTGACATCTGGTGGCCGAAAAGGTCGAAATCGATCCAGCTTTCGGTGAACCGGCCCATCGGGCAGCCCAGCACTTCACCGTAGAAACGGCGGGTTTCTTCAATGTCTCTGATCGGGAATGCGAGATGGAACGGCGTCATGATGTCTCTTTCTTTCAACCTGACTTTCACGCAGGGTCGGATAGGGTGATATCGTCTTTGAGCGGTTTGTCCAGCCGCTCGGATTCCCGCTTCGGCTTGATCAGCGGTTCCGGCGTGACAGGACGCGTATGCAGTTTCTCCCGGCCCGCCAGCAGCCCCTCGACCGCTTGGATTGCAAGCCGTTCCTCGTCGCGGTGACGCACGTCTTCACTGATGGAAGCGGCATGGTCTTCCGATGTGCCAAGGGCTTCGAGTGTCTTGCGGCCAAACAGCATGCCGGATTCGAATGTTTCCCGCGCCTCGTAGTCGACGCCGCGCGCGCGCAGCGACAGCGTATGCGTTCGGTCATAGGCCCGGGCAAAAATCCGCGCGGTCGGGAATTCCGCCTGGATCATGTCGACGATCCTGTCGGTGATCTCCTGCTTGTGAGTGCAGACGGCAACGATCTTGGCACGTTCAATCCCGGCGGCCACCAGAACATCCTTGCGGGTTCCGTCACCGAAATAGATCTTGAACCCGAATTTCGAGGCAGAGCGGATACGGTCGGCTGACTGATCGATGATGGTGACATCCGAGCCGCCGGCGAGCAGGATCTGTGATGCGATCTGGCCGAAACGGGAAAATCCGATCATCAGAACGTCGGAGCCGGCACCGGCGAAATCCTCGTCCATCTCCTCGTCCGTTGTCTCCCGCATCAGCCGGCTCGCCAGCCACGCTGCCAGCGGTGTCAGCGCCATTGAAATGGTGACGATGGCGACCAGCAGAGAAGCCGTCGACTGGGAGAAAACCCCTGCCGCAGCTGCAGCGCTGAAGATGACAAATCCGAATTCACCGCCCTGCGGCAGCAATCCGGCGATCTGGATGCTGGTGTTGTGATCCGAGCCGAAGGCCCGGCAGGCGCCGTAGATCACGAGCGCCTTGATGACCATCAGCACCGGCACCGAAATCAGGATCAGGACAATGTTCTCGCTGATCACGCTGAGGTCGAGTGACAGGCCCACCGCCATGAAGAACAGACCGAGCAGGATGCCGCGGAACGGTTCGATATCGGCCTCGAGCTCATGCCTGTAGGCTGATTCTGCCAGCATGACGCCAGCGATAAAGGCGCCCATTGCCATGGAAAGCCCGGCGAACTGCATCAGTGAGCCGGAGGCCAGCACCACAAACAAGGCGGCCGCAATCATCGCCTCCTTGGCACCGGTTCCGGCGATCACTTGGAAGAGCGGGTTGAGAAGATACTTTCCTGCAGCCAGCAGAGCCACGATGGCTCCGACGGTGATGGCAATATCGGTAAGGATCGAGCCGCCGCCGTCACTCGTGACCGGTGCGACCAGGGGGACCAGTGCCAGGATCGGCACGATCGCCAGATCCTGAAACAACAGGATCGAGAAGGATTGCTGTCCGTATCTCGTGTTGAGGTCGCCACGTTCTTCCAGGATCTGAATCCCGAATGCGGTTGATGACAACGCCAGTCCGAACCCGATCACCACGGCTGCGGGCCACGGCTGCGCGCCAAACACCACTGCCGCGGCTATCAGAGCCAGTGCCGACACCAGAACCTGCATCAGCCCTAGTCCGAAGATATCGCGTCGCAATTGCCACAGCCGCGAGGGCTTCAACTCGAGCCCGATGATGAACAACAGCAGCACCACGCCCAGTTCCGCGAAATGCAGGATTTCCTCGCCGTCACTGATAATCCGCAACAGCGGCCCAATCACGATACCCGCAGCCAGGTAGCCCAGAACGGTCCCCAGGCCGATTTTCTTGAACAAGGGAGCTGCGACCACGGCGCCGCACAAGAGGACAAGAGCTTGGGAGTAAAGGTTGGCTTCGTCGCCTGCCATTCAGGGCATTCCTTCGTCATTTACGGACCCGAGAGGACCATGTTGGGCTTGATGCTTGACCCTCGGGACAATACATGAGAGCCAAGTGAAAGGCCAAAAAACATGAGTGATACACAACAATCCGAAGGCTTGCTGGCAAAAGCCGAGCGACTTATCGGCCACGCCCGCTCTGCAGGGGCTGATCAGGCTGATGCGCTGGTGGTTCGCAGCCGCTCCCGGTCGGCTTCGGTGCGCAATGGCCAGGTCGAAAACACCCAGTCTGCCGAATCAGATGATTTCAGCCTCCGGGTCTTTGTCGGCCAGAAGGTTGCGACCGTCCACGCCGGGCAAGGGTCTGATGAAACAGCACTGGCCGAACGCGCCGTGGCCATGGCACGCGTATCGCCTGAAGATCCGCATGCCTGCCTCGCCGATGCCGAGATGCTTGCCAGTTCCTGGCCGGATCTCGATCTGTTTGATCCGACCGAACCCTCAGCCGACAGCCTGATCGAAGCGGCGAAGGCTGCGGAGGATGCGGCCCTCGCCGTTCCCGGTGTTGCAAGCTCCATTGGAGCAGGCGCCGGGACCGGCTTGTTCGGCATGGTTCTGGCCACGTCCCACGGATTTTCTGGCGCTTTCGAACGCTCCGGCTTCTCCCGCTCCGTCAGCGTCATTGCCGGCGAGGGCGTCAAGATGGAGCGCGATTACGATTTCGACAGCCGGGTCTTCTTTGCCGACCTTGATGATGCCGCAGCGATTGGACGCAGCGCCGGCGAGCGCGCCGCCGCAAAGGTCAATCCGCGCAAGGTCAAGACCGGCTCCAACGTCACCGTGGTCTTCGATCCCCGGGTGTCGCGTGGTCTGATCGGCCATCTGGTGTCGGCGATCAATGGCGCGTCGGTCGCGCGCAAGACATCCTTCCTCAAGGACATGATGGGCAAGAAGGTCGCCATTGACGGGCTGACCATGATCGACAACCCGTTTGTCCGCCGTGGTCCCGGCTCTCGCCCCTTCGACGGAGAAGGCGTGTCGGTTGGCCCGCTGACAATGATCGAGGATGGCGTGTTGCAGCAATGGTACCTGACCACGGCTGTTGCGCGCGAACTCGGTCTCAAGAGCAATGGACGCGCAAGCCGCGGCGGTGGTGTATCCCCGTCCTCCACCAATGTCATCGTCAATCCCGGTCATCAGACCGCCGAGGAGCTGATTGCTTCGGTCGGCACCGGGTTTTATGTCACCGAGCTGATCGGGCAGGGCGTGAATGGCGTCACCGGCGAGTACAGCCGCGGCGCATCCGGTTTCTGGATCGAGAATGGCAAGCTGAGTTTCGCCGTATCGGAAGTCACCATCGCATCGAACCTCAAGGACATGTTCAAGCGGATGACCTTCGCCAATGACATCGATACCAGGTTTTCGATCGCCGCGCCCACCATTGCCGTTGAAGGCATGACCCTTGCGGGTGAATGATGGGGGCTGACATCGCGCCATATGCCGACGATCTTGCCCTGATGGTCGAGGCGTCGCGTATGGCGGCCGATATCGGCATGTCGCATTTCCGCAAGGATCCGGAGGTCTGGTACAAGAACGAGGGGCGCTCTCCGGTCAGCGAAGCCGACATCGCCATCGACAAGCTTCTCAAGCAGGTTCTGCTCAAAGCCCGGCCGGATTACGGTTGGCTGTCGGAGGAACTGGAGGACACCGAACACCGGCTTGCCGACCGTCGCGTGTTCATCGTCGATCCGATTGACGGCACCCGCGCCTATGTCGGTGGCCGCCCCGACTGGTGTGTCAGCGTCGGCCTGGTCGAGGACGGCAGGCCCGTGGCCGGCGTTCTGGCGGCACCGGCGCGCGGAGAAGTCTGGAAGGCGCATTTGGGCGGCGGGGCTTTTCTCAACAATGATCGCCTCCTTGCCACCGATGCCGTGTCCGGCGACCGCTTGCGGGTGGCCGTTCCCGACATCGTTGCCAAGGAAATGCGGCGCGGAGCCAAGGCCAGCCTGAACAAGGTCGCCGGCGGCCCGTCCCTGGCGCTCAGGGTGGCGGCTGTTGCGCAAGGTGAACTGGACGGGGTGTTCGTACGGCCTCAGGCCAGCGAGTGGGACCTGGCTGCCGCCGACGTGATGCTTGCCGAAACCGGGCATGTTCTCGTCGATCGGGCAGGCCGGCGCATGCTGTACAATCAGCCCGATCCGTCGCGCGGGCTTTTGCTGGCCGCATCTCACCGGCAGGTGCCGGATTTGCTGGGCTTGCTGCAGTCGCCCGCGAGCCATTGACCTTTTAGCCGAATTGCCGCAAACCCCGTTTTGATCAATGATACCGTTTTCTGGAGTGATCCCATGGCTGATGGCAATAACAAACAGCTCTTGCATCTTGTTTTCGGCGGCGAGCTTGAAAGCTTGGAATCGATGAATTTCAGGGATCTGGATGCACTCGACATCGTCGGCATCTACCCCAACTACGCTGCCGCCCATGCGGCCTGGAAATCGAAGGCGCAGATGACGGTGGACAACGCCCATATGCGCTACTTCATCGTGCATATGCACCGGATGCTTGATCCGCATGATGAAAGCAAAACCGCGTCCTGAGACGTAAGCGAAAGACGAGATGATTAAACCGGACGCCGAAAGCGCGCCACAGCTCAGGCAGCTTGGCGAGACGTTCAACAGGCGGCGTCTGAGCAAGAGGCTGTTGCAGTCGGAACTGGTTCAGCGGACCGGTTCGGCGCTGATCGGCTGGACGCTGGGTTCGATCTGGCGGAGCAACCGCGACAACGGCACCTCGACAGATTGGGAAACAATGCTCGACGGCGAATGGCCGGCGATCTTTGCGCTGTGGCATGGACAGCATTTGCTCGTTCCCTATGCCAGCCCGTCCGACAGGAAATTCACTTCGCTGGTCTCGCGCAGTGCTGACGCGGAAATCAATGCCCGGGTTCTCACACGCGCCGGCATCGACGTGATCCGTGGCTCGGGTGGACGTGAATCCTCGCGCACCGATACCGGCAAGGGGGGCGTCAAGGCGCTGATCTCGATGCGGACCGCGCTCAAGCGTGGCGTCAATGTTGTCATGATTGCCGATATCTCGAAGGGCGAGCCGCGCCGGGCAGGGGAGGGGATCGTCACCCTCGCCAAGATTTCCGGCCGGCCGATCGTGCCCGTGGCTCTGGCCACCAGCCGACGCCGGGTGCTTGAGAAAACCTGGGACAAGACCACCATCAACCTGCCGTTTGGCACACGCAGCGTGCGGCTGGCGCCGCCGATCTATGTAACTCCGAAGGCAGATGAACAGGAAATGGCGGATGCGCGTTTGAAGGTGACTGCGGAACTCAATCGCGTCACGGAAGAAGCCATGCGCGCCGTCGAGGCTGGCACATGAGCCGCGGCTGGGCTCGCGCGGCGCTTGTCGGCTACCGCTGGTTCGGCGCGGGTATCTACCCGTTGCTCGGACCCTATCTCGCCATCCGCGCAGCCAAGGGCAAGGAAGAGCGCGCCCGCCGCAACGAACGCTACGGCCGCTCGAAGATTGCCCGCCCGGACGGGCCCTTGGTCTGGTTCCATGCTGCCAGCGTCGGCGAGACCACAGCCGTCGTTCCCTTGATCAATGAAGTGCGTCGCCGTGGTATTGCCGTCGTGCTGACCACGGGAACCGTGACATCGGCCGGCGTCGCCCGCGAGCGGCTTGGCGACAACGTGATCCACCAGTATGTGCCGCTGGATCTCAAGCCTGCGGTTTCCCGTTTCCTCGATCACTGGAAGCCCGATCTGGCGATCATCGCTGAATCCGAGATCTGGCCGATGACAATCCTCGAACTTGGCTCGCGGCGGACACCGCAGGTTCTGGTCAACGGCCGCCTGTCGGACCGCTCCTTCGCGCGCTGGAACAAGCGCCCGAGCCTTGCCGATGCCCTGTTCGAAAACCTCTCCCACGTGGTCGCCCAGTCCGACCTTGATGCCGAAAGGTTCCTGGCGCTCGGTGCCCGCCCTGTTTCGGTCTCGGGAAATCTCAAGGTCGACACGACCGCCCCGCCTTGGGACGCGGAAGAACTCGACAAGCTCAAGGAGCAGGTCCGGGACCGGCCAACCTGGGCGGCAATCTCGACCTTCGAGGGCGAAGACGAAATCGCCGCGGCGGTGCACAAGTCGCTCGCGCCGCGCCACAAGCAGCTTACCCTGCTGGTACCCCGCCATCCCGAGCGCGGCGATGCCATCGAGGCCATGCTGAAGGAGAGAGGCCTGAAGGTTGCACGCCGCTCCCGGGGTGAGCCGATCGAGCCATCGACCGATGTTTATCTCGGCGACACCATTGGCGAGATGGGCCTCTATCTCAACCTCACCGACATCGTCTTCGTCGGCAAGTCGTTGAAGGGCGGCGGCGGACAGAACCCGCTTGAACCCGCCATGCTCGGTTGCGCCGTGCTGTCGGGCAGCAACACAGAGAATTTCCGCGAAAGCTACGCCCGCCTGCTCAAGAACGGCGGCGCGCGCTATGTGCGCGATGGCGAGATGCTGGCAAAGGCGGTGCATTTCCTTCTGTCCAACCCGCAGGCCCGCAAGACCATGGCCGAGGGCGGCGAAAAGACCCTGCGAGACATGCGCGGTGCCTTGAAATCCACCATTCGCGCGCTTGAACCCTACATCAACCCACTGACCGTCAAGGCCCGGCTGCTGCCGCGCGACAACGAGAATACGGAGAGCCGCGGAGGGGGGCAATGGTAAGCGAAGCCCCGCCGTTCTGGTGGCAATCTTCCGGCATCCAGTCAGCGCTGCTTTCGCCCTTCGGCTGGATCTATGGCCGCGTCGCCCGCCGCATCATGGACAAGAGAGTGCGCAAGGCGGTTGACGTGCCGGTCATATGCGTCGGCAATTTCACTGTCGGCGGATCCGGCAAGACCCCCACGGCGCTGGCGCTGGCCAGCGCGGCGATTGAGCGCGGACTGAAACCCGGCTTTCTGTCCCGGGGCTATGGCGGCGGTGTTCATCACGCCACGGTCGTGGATCTCGAAAAAGACACCGCACGGCTTGTCGGCGACGAACCGATGTTGCTGGCCGCAAAGGCCACGACTGTCGTCTCGCCAAACCGTGCCGAAGGCGCCGATCTGCTGGCCAGCGAAGGTGTCGATCTCATCATCATGGATGACGGTTTTCAAAGCGCCCGGCTGGTCTTCGATCAGGCGCTTCTGGTGGTCGATGCCCGCCGCGGTGTCGGCAATGGCTGCGTCTTTCCCGCCGGCCCGGTGCGGGCGCCGGTGATCGATCAGCTTCGCCACGCCGATGCACTGATCGTTGTGGGTGAGGGAGATGGCGCCGATCGAATGATCAGACTGGCCGCGCGGGCCGCAAAGCCGATCCACCTTGCCCGCTTGCAGCCACGCAACGGCGCACAGTTCAGAGACCGCAACTGTCTGGCTTTTGCCGCCATTGGCGACCCCGAGAAATTCTTCAAGACGCTTGAGGACGCCCATGTCCGTCTGGCGCGGTGCAAGAGCTTCCCCGACCATCACCCGTTCACGGAAGACGAAATCAGGGAGCTGCTTGCGGAGGCCGAGCTCTATGGCCTCGATCTGATCACCACCGGCAAGGACTATGTCCGCCTGCAGGCGGGACACGGCAATGCAGCCGAGCTGGTGGAGAAGACATCGGTTCTGGAAATCGATCTGGCCTTCGACAGCCCCGATGTTCCGGGCTCAATAATCGAGGCAGCCCTGTCCGCGTTCAAACGGCGTCGGGGATAGCAACGCTGAAAGGCATCAGGGCTGGGGCAGCCGTCCGGCGCGCTGCTCGGCTGTGACCGAGGCGTTGACGTCGACATAGGGCTCCTGCCGCTCGACGCTCCAGTATTTCAGCTCTTCGATCGGGATGATGTTTCCGGTGATAGCGCAGACCACGTGATTGCCCGGCATCAGGATCTGAAAATCGCCGTCGAGATAGCGAATTTTTGCCGGCCGCTCGCCGGGGCCTTCAAAACGGTTCATGCGGACTGCTCCGGTTTCGATCTTGGCTGTTCTATGCCGTTTCGGCGTCGAAATTGCAAGATTTGCTGATCAGGTGACGGCGAGCTGTCAGCGACGCGAGAACAGTTTCTCGATATCGCTGAGCTTCAGCTCGATATAGGTCGGCCGCCCGTGGTTGCACTGTCCTGAACCCGGCGTCCGTTCCATTTCTCTGAGCAGGGCATTCATTTCCTCGGTCACCAGCCGCCGCCCGGACCTGACCGACCCGTGGCAGGCCATCGTCGAGGCGACAGCTTCGAGCCGGTCGCGCAAACCGGTCGAGCTGTCCCACTCCGCAATCTCGTCGGCCATGTCGCGCACCAGGCCCGCCACGTCGGCTTCGCCCAGCATGGCCGGCGTCTCCCTCACGGCAATCGCACCAGGCCCGAACCGTTCCAGCACCAGTCCGAACTCCGCCAGGTCATCGGCGCGCTCTGCCAGCCGGTCGCAATCATCTTCCGGCAGGTCGATGATTTCCGACAGCAGCAGGATTTGCGATGCAACCTTTCCGGCCCGGAGCGCTGTCTTGAACCGCTCGAAGACGAGCCGTTCATGCGCGGCATGCTGATCGACAATCACCAGACCGTCACGGGTCTGCGCCACAATGTAGTTTTCGTGGATTTGCGTTCGCGCCGCGCCAAGCGGGTTCTCGACGGTGGAAAGATCAGCAGAGCTGTCGTCCGACCGCGCCGAGGGCGTGGCGGTTTCGGCGATCTCCGGCTGGGCTGGTTCGGAAAAGCCGGTGTCGAAGCCATTCAGGGGCCGCGATGGCGAAGTCGTGGCTTGCCAGCCTCCGGCCGGGCTCCGTGATGCGAAGCTTCCCGCGAAGCCGGGGCGAAACGGTTCGACTGGTGCGGATCCAGCTGCATTCTCAGGTGACCGGAACGCCTGAGCAAGGCCGACGCTGGCCGATGGCGAAGCCCGGTCTCCGCCCGCAAGCAGAGCCTGCCGGATGGCACCGATGATAAGACCGCGCACCAGGCCCGGGTCCCGGAACCTGACATCCGACTTGGCGGGGTGGACGTTGACATCCACCAGCGCTGGATCAAGCGTGATCCACAACACGGCCACCGGATAGCGTCCCCGCGGCAAGGTGTCGGAATAGGCCGCGCGAATGGCGGTAAGGATCTGCTTGTCCTGCACCGGGCGGCCATTGACGAAGGCGTATTGCGACAGCGAATTGGCCTTGTTCCACGTCGGCAGGCCGACGTGTCCGGCCAGGCCGACCTCCTCGCGGGCCGCATCCAGCGCGATGGTGTTTGCGGCAAATTCGTCGCCCAGCACCTGGGCTATACGCGCCAGCCTGTCTTCACCCGTCGCCGGCAGGTCCAGCGTCGAGCGGTCCGGACCCGACAGCGTGAAGCGGACGGCGGGAAAGGCCATGGCAATGCGCCGCACGGTTTCCGTGATCGCCGCGGTCTCGGCACGATCCGACTTGAGAAATTTCAGCCGTGCCGGAGTGGCGAAGAACAGATCGCGGACCTCAACCGTGGTTCCCTGGTTGGCGGCTGCCGGCCGGAGCGGCGCCAGAACGCCACCTGCCAGCGAGACCTCGTTGGCATGCGGCGTGTTGTGCGGACGCGATCTGAGCGTCAGCCGCGCCACCGAGCCGATGGAAGGCAGGGCCTCACCGCGAAACCCGAGCGTCGAAATGTCGTCCAGACGCTGATCGATCTTGGACGTGCAGTGGCGGCGGACTGCCAGCGTCAGGTCATCGGCGTCCATCCCCATGCCATCGTCGATCACGCGGATGAGCGCCTTGCCTCCGGCAGCCGTCGCGATCTCGACCTTTCGGGCACCGGCATCGATCGCGTTCTCGACGAGTTCCTTGACGACGCTCGCCGGCCGCTCGATGACTTCACCGGCGGCAATCTGGTTGATCAGGGTTTCTGGCAGTTGATGAACGCGCATGGTCTCATGTTGAGGGATTCGGACTTGGGCGCAATGTCTGCCGGCCAATTGAAGCAGGAAAAAGGATTTATTGACGCGTTTCGTTGCTCACGCCGGTCCTCATTCCACATCAAACCGCATGGATTGTCATTCGTGGTTAAGTGCGGCTTAACCCTCCGCTGACATAGTCAAAGCAAGTTTCCGCCAGCTTTTCTGCTCAGTCGCTGGACGGTTGCTTGACGGCAGTGAAAAGGGGCGCGCGGTGCGGTCTTTAACGTGATCCCGTTCATCAGTTCGGGCATCGGATCGAAGTAATATGGCGTTGGACGAAACTGATAGCGGAAGATCTGCAGATGACGTCAAAAGGATCGAGGCGCTCGCTTCCGCGCTCGGTGTCGGTATCATGCTCTATGATCGCAACGACACCCTGATTGCCTGCAGCTCACATTTCCTCCAGTATTTTGACATTGATCCGGAATTGCTCAAGCCCGGTGCTCGGCTGCGAGACTTGTTCAATGCGACCTACGACACCGATGCTCGTTCATTCGGTTCGTTCGAAGGTTCCACGCGCCAGATCTCGCGTGAGGACTGGGTTGCCGAGCGGATCGCCATCCACTGGCGCGAGCGCTATGAAAGTGTTGAACAGCTTGCCGATGGGCGATGGATCAGGCTGCGCAAGCGCAGGATGTCGGATGGTTTTTTGATCTCGACCTCCGAGGATGTCACCGATCAGAAGAACAACGAGAAAGAAGTTGCCGAAAAACTCAAACAGGCCGAACTCGTCAACGTCATCCTCGATGATCTGAGCATACAGGTCATCGTCAAGGACTCCGAGCTTCGCTACGTCATGGTCAATGATGCTTTTTGCCGGATATTCGGATTGCCGCGCAAATACATCCTTGGAAGGAAGGCCGCCGATTTCGTCGGGCACGAGCTTGCAGCGCGATTTGAAGCACTGGAGACCCAGGTGCTTGAAACCGGCATCCCCTACGACGCCCTGGAAGATATTCACAGTGCTGACGGCTCGGTGATGAAGGTCATTACGCGAATGCGCCGCACCGGAACCCCCGGAGCCTACTGCGTGACAATCTCTTTCGACAACATCGGCGAAATGGTGACGGCCAAGACTGTGGTGTCAACCGGTCACGCTGGCAGCTTCATGGCAAGCATGCCCGAAAACAGGGTTGCCGTAAGATCCGAAACAGTGCTCAAGGGACGTGTTCTTGTTATCGATGAGGACCCAGGCCGCTCGGTGGAGCGCGTGGCTGCCTTGAAGGGCGAGGAGTTCGATGCAGTTGCGACGAACAATGCAATCGAAGCGATGGCATTCCTCGATGCCGCAGAAGCCATGGGGCTGGAAGTCAACGCGATAGAAATATCGGATCATATGGCAAGAGCCCTGTCACGCGAGGGCAAGGCCTCCCGGCACGGCGTGCTCGGGCGGGCTATCGAAAACAGGCTTGCCGGTGAGAAAATGGACCGGTCTGCCGGTGCCGCACCTGTAGTTGAGCCGTCGGCGGAAAAGCCGGTTCTGTCTGTTGTGACATCCGCACCTGCCCCGGCCGGCGAGAAATCTGTTGCCGGCATGAAACAGGTTGAGCCGGAAGCTCGGACGCCCCAACCGGCGCCGGTCACCCAGACCGCTCAGGCGCGCGACAAGGTCCGGGTGCTTGTGGCCGAAGACAATGACGTCAACCAGATCGTGTTCGAACAGATACTGGAGGGTATCGGCGTAGATTTCCGTATCGTCAACAATGGAGAGGAAGCCGTTGCCTCCTGGCGTGCCTCTGTCCCCGACCTCATCCTGATGGACGTTTCAATGCCGGTGATGAATGGGCTTCAGGCGGTCCAGGCCATCCGTGACGCGGAAGCAAATGAGCCCGACAGCGCAGGCCATGTGCCGGTCATCGCAGTCACCGCCCACGCCATGGGGGGTGATCGTGAGCGCTGCCTTGCCGCAGGAATGGACGATTATCTGTCCAAGCCGGTCAATCCGGAAAAGCTTGAGGCCCTCATTCACAAATGGGTCGAGAACGCCGAGCGGTTTCGCGCCGCTGGCTGAGCAGACGGGGCTGGACAGGCCTGAGTGTCCCTCGTCTTTCGTACAATAGGACAATATTAAGACATCTGACGCATTTTATTTCTGAAAGTTACATTCATTTACGCGGATCCGCTTTTGTTGATGACCCCTGAAGATGCGAATAGGGACGCTTTGTCCCCGAACCCGAATGCTGTGGCTTACACCGATCCCTTGACCGGGCTGGGAAACCGCCGCCGGCTGATGGACAAGATTCGCAAGCTGGCCTCCGAGCGGGCCGACGATCCCGCCCCCTTCACAATCGGCATTGCCAATATCGACGGATTCAAGCCGATCAACGATCTCTTCGGTCACGCCGCCGGTGATGAAATCCTGTGCCAGGTCGCGCATCGGCTGCGCGCATGCTTGCCCGATGGCGGCTTCGTTGCCCGCATCGAGAGCGACGAATTCGCTTTCATCCTGCCGTTGGTGTTCGAGAAGAAGGGCGCCGAGAAGATCGGTCGCATGTTCAAGGATGTGCTGTCGGCACCCTATGACCTGGGCGACCGCAACGTTCGCCTGTCCGCGTCCTTCGGCTTCGCCGTCTACCCCTTTGCCGGAGAGCAGTTTGCCGAACTGCTCAAGAGCGCGGATACGGCACTGTATCGCTCCAAGCGTCGCGGCCGTGGCCAGATCACGGTCTACTCGGAGGAAATCGCCGAAGAAATGCGGCGCGGCACACAGGTCGAGCAAGCGCTGCGCAGAGCCATCATTGCCGATGAGGTGGCCGTCCATTTTCAGCCCATCGTCGATCTCTCCGATGGATCGATCCAGGGTTTTGAAGCACTGGCGCGCTGGACCGACAAGGAATTGGGCTTCGTTTCGCCGGGTCTCTTCATCCCGCTCGCCGAGGAACGCGGCTTCATCGATTCTCTGACCGAGACCCTGCTCAAGAAGGCGGCCGAAACTGCCAAGCACTGGCCGTCCGATCTGTTCCTGTCTTTCAACCTGTCGTCTGCGCAGCTGATTGACCCGGCAACCGCTTTCAATGTGCTGGCCGTCATCAACCGGGTCGGCCTCGATCCGCGCCGGCTCGAGCTGGAGATCACCGAAACCGCAATGATGAGTGATCCCGAAGTGGCCGCCAAGGTGGTCAACGAGTTGCACAGCGTCGGCATCCGGGTTTCGCTTGATGATTTCGGCACCGGCCAGTCCAGCCTCGGACGGCTGCGCGATTTCACCTTCAACAAGGTCAAGATCGACCGCAGTTTCGTCAGCGAGATCACCATCGACAAATCCGCCGAGCATATTGTGCGGGCGATCCTGGCGATGTGCGAAGGCCTAAACCTGAAAGTGATTGCCGAAGGCATCGAAACCGAAGAACAGGCCGCAAAGCTGCGTGAACTCGGCTGCAAGTCGGGCCAGGGCTGGCTCTACGGCAAGGCAGTTGACGCCACGGCGACCTTTGCGCTGATCGAAGCTGAAGAGCTGGCACGCGCCAGCGCCACCCGGTCCAGCCTTCTCATTCGCTGACAGCGCGGCCTTGTTTGGTCAGCCAGTTCAGAACCAGTTCGGTCTGCGCCGATAATGGCCGGCCCTTCGGCCAGATGACATGAAATGCCGCGCCTGTTTCCAGCCGGTGAGTTGTGATTTTCCGCAAAAGCCCCGATGCCACCAGCCGTTGGGTCAGGTGCTGCCAGCTCAGCGCCACGCCCTGGCCTTCCATCACCGCCTGTATGACGAGCACATAGTCATTGATGGCCAGCCCCCGGTGCGCCTTGCCTGCGTCGACGCCGGCGCTTCGGAACCATTGCTGCCAGTCGCAGGCCCTGCGGAACGGTTCCTCGAGATGAATGAGCTTGTGCTGCGCGAGCTCGGAGACGGTTTCGGGCATGCCGTGTTTGTCGAGGTAGGCAGCACTTGCAACCGCTTCGATGATTTCGGCTGCGATCAGGGCGCTGTCGTAATCGGGCCAGTCTTCCGGCCGTCCACCACGCACGCCAAGTTCGATGTTCTCGTTGCGGATGTCGAGATCGCGGTCGGCGGTCTGAATCCGCAGGTCGATGTCCGGCAACTCGTCTCGCAGCCGGTGCAGCCGTGGCAACATCCATAGCGAGGCAAATGCGGTCGAGGCCGCAAGCGTGACGGTGTTCGCCCGGCCATGCCCGCGGATATCCTCCGCCGACTTGCGGATATGGCTCAGACCCAGTGTCACATCCGAATGAAAGCGCCGTCCGGCTTCCGTCAGCGTCACAGCGCGATGGACACGGTGAAACAATGCCGTGCCGAGCTGGCTTTCCAGCGACCGGATCGCGTAACTGACCGCTGCCTGGGTCATGCCCAGTTCCTTCGCGGCCCTGGTGAAACTGAGCTGCCGTCCGGCCGCCTCGAAGACGATGAGATTGCCGGCCGAGGGCAGCAGGTGGCGCAGGTTATCCATAAGCTCACCTTATCCAACGCACCGGAATTTTCCAGCATTACAAGCGCCGATGATGCTCCTAGAGTTTTGTTCTGGAGGATACGCCATGGCAACTGTCGAGATCGCCGAACCACCGGCTTCAGCAAAGACATCGCAAGCCCGCAGACGTGAGCGCTCCGGCGGACGCGATGGCCGGCGATCGGGACAGACTGCCGCGCCTCCGCACAGGGCCGCGCCCTACATAATCCGCAACATCCCGACCTATGACATTCTGGGCGAAGAATATCTCCTGAAGATCGAGGCAACGGCGGATCGGATCCTGGCTGAAATCGGCATTGAGTTCCGCGACGATCCCGTTGCCTTGCAGCACTGGAAGGCCGCAGGTGCGGATGTCGATGGTCTGCTGGTGCGGTTCGAGCCGGGCATGCTGCGCGAGATCCTGAAATCCGCCCCGGCAAGCTTCACCCAGCACGCCCGCAATCCGGCCAACAGCGTCGAGATCGGCGGCAAGAGCGTGGTCTTTGCGCCGGCCTACGGTTCGCCCTTCGTGATGGATCTCGACAAGGGCCGCCGCTACGGCACCATCGAGGACTTCCGCAATTTCATCAAGCTCGCCCAATCAAGCCCCTGGCTGCACCATTCCGGCGGCACGATCTGCGAACCGGTAGACGTTCCGGTCAACAAGCGCCACCTCGACATGGTTCATGCGCACCTGAAATATTCGGACCGCTGTTTCATGGGCTCGGTCACGGCGGAAAGCCGTGCCGAGGATTCGATTGAAATGGCCCGGATCGTCTTCGGCCGCGATTTCGTCGACCGGAACTGCGTCATCCTCGGCAATGTCAATGTCAACTCGCCGCTGGTCTGGGACGGCACCATGACCAATGTGCTGCGCGCCTATGCCCGCGCCAACCAGGCAGCTGTCGTCGTGCCGTTCATCCTCGGCGGCGCCATGGGGCCGGTTACCAGTGCCGGCGCCATTGCGCAATCGCTGGCCGAAACCATGGCCGGTTGTGCGCTGACCCAGCTCGAACGCAAGGGCGCGCCGGTGATCTTCGGCAATTTCCTCTCGTCCATGTCGCTCAGGTCAGGTTCGCCTACCTTCGGCACTCCCGAACCAGCCATCGGCTCGATGGTCATCGGCCAGCTGGCCCGGCGGCTGAACCTGCCGCTGCGCTGTGCCGGAAACTTCTCCAATTCTAAGCTACCCGACGCGCAGGCGATGAACGAAGGCACCATGTCCATGCTCTCGGCGGTCCATTGCGGTGCGAACTTCATTCTGCATTCCGCCGGCTTTCTCGACGGGCTGCTGTCGATGTCCTACGAGAAATTCGTCATGGACGCCGATTTCTGCGGTGCACTGCACTCCTATCTCGCCGGCGTCGTCGTCGACGACAATTCGCTGGCGCTGGATGCGTTTAAAGAAGTCGGCGTTGGCAAGCATTTCCTCGGTTGCGCGCACACGATGGAGAACTACCAGACGGCGTTCTGGGACACAGCCGTCGCCGACAACGAGCCGTTCGAGAAATGGGATATGGCGGGCCGGACCGACGCCGCCATGCGGGCCAATGCGCGCTGGAAACAGACCCTTGCCGAGTATCAAGCGCCGCCGTTGGATGTCGCGACAGACGAGGCGCTTGTCGACTTCGTTGACCGGACCAAGGCCGATCTGGCCGATGCTTGGTACTGAAAATACGGAATTTGCTACGGGCATCAGAACGCTATGATGTGACCATCGTGTCTCCCAGACGGCAGTATTTGACAAAGATTGCCATTGATCGCTAGGCTGTTCCGAAGGAGACAGTCAATGGCCACCATGAACGTATCCCTGCCGGATCCGATGAAGGAATGGGTTGAATCGCGTGCGCGGACGGGCCGCTATGCCAACGCCAGCGATTATGTCCGTGATCTGATCCGCAAGGACCAGGAACGCGCCGACCAGATTGCTGCCATGCAGCGCCTCGTTGATGAGGGGCTGGAAAGCGGGACTGGCGATAAAACGAGAGACAGCCTGTTTCAGGAAGCGCGGGCGCGGGTTAACGCTGTGACCGGGGACTGACAGTGGGTTTCCGGCTCACCGTGCAGGCCGAGAAAGATATTGTCGACATTGCCGAAACCAGCCTCAGGCTCTTTGGTGAAGCTCAGGCTTGGAGCTACCATAGCCAATTGTTCGACCTCTTCGACCTGATCGCGGCCAACCCCCAAATGGCCCGGGAGCGGCATGAGATTTCGCCACCGGTCCGGGTCCATCCCTTCAAGGCACATCTGATCGTCTACACGGTATTGGAGACGGGAGATGTTCTCATCATCCGCATTCGGCACAGCCATGAAGACTGGAGGGATGAGTGACGGACACTACATTCACGCGCCATCCCTATCCCGCATCCTCCACTGCCGTGATCGCAACACCAGACGGCGCAAGCACGATGTCGCCCAGCAGGGGCGTCCCTTTCCAGCCAAGAGCGGTCAGGTCAAAAGCCTCGGCACCGTAATTGATCGCGAAGATATGGCGGCCGTGCCGGCGCAGGCGAACACCATCCGGGAGGTCTTTCGTGTCCAGTCCTGCCTTTGTTGCCAGCTCTCCCGCAATCGTCTTCAGCAGTGGTTGATCCGGCCAGCCGCCGAGATAGGTGACGTTGCCCTGGGCAACCACCGCCGGGACGCCGTCTTCCGCTGTCAGCAACGTCTCGGCACCTTCTCCGGGTTCGAGATATTCGCGCCAGAACTGGAAGGCGCCAGCTTCCGTCACCGCAACGGGTGTATCGGCACGCAAGGTTTCGATGCGGCTCACACGCAGCGCCAGGATGTCTGCCGGCAGGGCCGGGGGCAGGGAGGCGGGAATGGCGAAATCAGCCGTCTTCGACCCCGAGCGCGGGCCGATCAGCACTTGCCCATCGTATTCGCGGATCGCCGTCACCAGATCCTCTGTCCAGGCAAACAGTCCGGGAATGACCACCAGGCCATATCCATCGAGCTGCGGCGTGCTGGCCGGAACGATGTCCACCGACAGCCCGAGCTGCCGCAGGCACCGGTAGAAATCAAACACCAGCCGGAAATAGTCGAATTCGCGTCCCTGCGGCTGGATCTCCCAAGCCCATGCAGACGGGTAATCCAACACGATCGCCCCATCGGCCTTGCCGGGGCGCGCATCAAGTACTGCATCCAGCCTGGCGAGCTCCGATGCCACCTGCGCCGCCTCAGCAAAACCTTCGGCCTCGGTCGAATCCGGCCGCAGCAGGCCGGCATGCATCTGTTCCTGCGCAAACGGCGCCTGCCGCCAGCGGAAATAGCTCACGGTTTCTGCGCCATGGGCAAAGGCCTCCCAGCTCCACAGCCGCACCATGCCGTCTCGCGGCGCCGGGTTGTGCGGCGCCCAGTTCACCGGCCCGGGCTGCTGTTCCATCACCCACCACCGCCCGTTAGATGTGGCCCGATAGATGTCGTGATGGAAGGCCTGAAAATCGGGGTCACCGGCGCGCGCAAACTGCCGCTTCCATTCGTCGCCCTGGTCCGACCGGTCCTCGAGAAATCCGAGCGGATAGGAATCCCAGCTCGAGATGTCGAGATCGGCGCCGACATCGAAATGGTCGAATGCCAGCGTCCGGCCCATGAAGTTGTGGATCACGTCACGGCCCGGGGAATGCGCCCGGATGATATCGGCCTGCGCCTTGTTGAAGCGCACCACCATGTCCGAGGCGAAGCGCCGAAAATCCATCACATGGGATGGATTGGCTTCCGTCACTGTCAGGTTCGGCAGCTCGATCTCGCTGAAATCGGCAATCTCCATCGACCAGAAAACGTTGCCCCAGGCCCGGTTGAGGGCGTCCGGCGATTGGTATTTCCGTTGCAGCCAGGCTTGGAAACCGCTGCGGGCAGCGGGTGAGTAGGACAGGGTGGTGTTATGGCAGTCATACTCATTGTCGGTCTGCCAGGCGGTGACGCCCGGATGCGCGCCAAAGGCCTTTGCCAGCGCCAGGGTGATGCGCTTGCTTTCTTCCAGATAGCCGTCATGAGAGAAATCATAATGCCGGCGTGAGCCGAACTTGCGCACCATGCCGTCGGCACCCACGGGCAGCATGTCCGGCATTTCGTCGACCAGCCATTTCGGCGGTGTCGCGGTCGGTGTGCCCAGAACCACTTTCAGGCCCACCGCATGCAGCGTGTCAATGGCGCGTTCCAGCCAGTCGAAATCATAAGCGCCGCGTTTCGGTTCCAGCCGTGACCAGGCGAATTCGCCGATGCGGACATGGGTGAGCCCGAGCCCGGCCATTCGCGCGGCGTCATCGGCCCACTGCGTCTCCGGCCAGTGTTCGGGATAATAGCAAACGCCGAGCGTACGGTTCATGTTAGATAGCGTCCCAGAATGTCACAATAGGTAGTCGGGCTCAAACCGGCCCTTGACCGGCTGGTCGAGCAGAAAGGTGCAGCCGGCTCCCGGATCGGCTGCAAGCTGCTCGGTGGACAGGCCTTCGCGTGCCGACGTCACGATCATCCGGTCGGCATCTTCGCCGACGAAGGCCGGGCAGGTGGTCTGGCCCGCAGGCACCTGCAGCGACCTGATGCGTGTGCCGTCCGGCGCATAGGCATCGACGCAGCCGCCGCCCCAGCGGGCGTTCCAGATGGTGCCGTCCGCATCGCACACCGCACCATCTATCCCGCCGTCTTCACCGCGGTGGTCATGAAACACTTCCGGCGATCCGGTCGGCAGGCCTGTTGCGGGATCGATTGCCACCCGCATCAACCGGCCGCCCATCGTGTCTGTGAAATAGGCGAGTGCCCCGTCCGGCGAAAAGCAGATCGCGTTGGGAATGCTGATATCCGGGAACAGCCTGGTCACCACGCCGCGCGCCACGTGGTAGATCGCGCCGGCATGTTTCTCGGCATTCTTGCCCATGGTGCCGACCCACAAGGCGCCGCTCTGGTGCACGCGCCCGTCATTGGAGCGCGTCGCCTCATTGTCCGCCTCGATCGGCGTGACGAGTTCCAGCTCACCGGTCGAGATATGGCGCAGATGCAGCCCGGTTTCGGTGGCAAGGATTTGTCGTGTGTCGTCGACCCGTGCGAGCACGCTGCCCATCACCGGCAGATCATGCACCGTAACGTCGTCCGATGCGAGCTTGTACGCGATCAGCTTGCGGCCAATTATGTCAAACCACCAGGCCGTGCCGGTGTGCGGATCATAGGTCGGGCCCTCGCCAAGCATGCAGGCCGGCGCGTCGAGCTTGCGGCCTGAAAACGGTGCCATGTCGCTGCTCATAGCCCGTCCTCGCTCAGCGCATCGAAGGCTGCGATGGCCGCAGCACCCCGGCGCGCCACCTCGTCCGCCGCCATCCCGGCCTTGTAGAGACTTGACCCGAGCCCGAAGGTGCGGACACCGATTTTGGCATAGGCTGCGAAATCCTCGTTTGCCACGCCGCCGACCGCGCCCACCGGAACATCCTTGGGCAGGATCGCCCTGATGGCGTTGATGCCTGCCGGGCCAAGCACGCTTGCCGGGAAGAACTTGAGCGCCGATGCGCCCGCCGCGCAGGCCGCGAGCGCTTCGGTCGGCGTGAACACGCCCGGCATCGTCACCATTCCATGTGATGCGGCCTGGGCAATGACCTCGCGTTCGACATTGGGGCTGACCATCAGCCGCCCGCCGACGCTATCGAGCCTGTCGACGTCCTCGACGCTCAACACGGTGCCCGCGCCAATCAACACCTCTTTCGGCGCACGCTTGGCAGCGATCTCGATCGAGCGGAACGGGTCGGGCGAATTGAGCGGAATCTCGATCGCCGTGAACCCGGCCTCTATCAGCCCGTCGATGATACCGGCGGTCTCGTCAGGCTTGATGCCGCGCAGGATCGCCACCAGGTTGCGCTTCATCACTGGAAATTTGATCCGTATCATGCGTGCTTTCGATCTCCGCTGGTGTTGGAAAAATGCTGCCAGGATTCCATCAGGCCACGGCGTACGGCCACATCGGCATCAATGTTGCGCACATTGACGCCGCAGGCGAGCAGTGCCGCATGATAGAGCCGCTGCAATGCACCGCTGGCGACCAGGCCGATCTGCTCACCGCCGCGCACACCGGCGCCGGCAAATTCCGCGCCGATCAGCAGGCCGGAGAGCCGCGCCCGGTTTTCGTCTGCGGGGTGATTGTACAGCAATTGCCCGGCCCGGATCGAAAATAGATGATGCGTGGTTTTCTCCGGCCGCGCCCAGCCGTCGCGCACGCCGGTCAGGAAGGCAGGATCGTTGGCGTCAACCTTTCCCTCGCCGTCTGTGGAATGCATCAGGATCGTCTTGCCGGAGAGCACTGAGAACAGCTCGCCGGTCATGAAGGTCTCGAACCCGGTCACGCTCGCGCCCTTCATGCTCACCCATTTCGAATGGGTGCCCGGCATGCAGTAACGCTCGCCGCCGGGCATTTCCAGATGCGCGCCAAGCAGTTGCGTTTCCTCGCCGCGCATCACGTCCGGCTCGCTTTCCGACCGCACGGCGAGACCGGGAATGATGATGATCTGCCGCGCGGTGTCTGGCACAATCGTGGCGCGGGCGCCGATGGTGGTGACATCGGCGGGCGTATCGATATAGCCGGCCTCGACCCAGCCCTGTCGCGATCCGGCCATGCCGCAGATCACCACCGGCAGGGCTTCGGGTGCCGACAGCGCTTGCAGATGGCTTTCCAGTACGGTCTCAAAACCGCGCTCGGAAACCTCGCTCATGCCTTCCTGGCTGCGATGCTCGGCCAGCACGGTTCCGTCGCGGGACAACAGCCACAGGCGGAAACTTGTCGTGCCCCAGTCGACAGCCACGAGTGCGGGGGAGGTCGTCACATCATGCCTCCATCGGCAATCAGAACCTGCGCGGTGATCATGGCAGAGGCTGTCGAGGCCAGGAACAGGCACGGCCCGACCATGTCTTCGGGTTCGATCGGCCGCTTCAGGCATTGCCGGTCGACCATGGCCGTAAGCCCTTCCTCGGTCACCCACAATTTCTTTTGCCGCTCCGTCATCACCCAGCCGGGCGCAATGGCATTGACCCTTATGCCGTCAGGTCCAAGCCGTCCGGCCAGCCCCTTGGTCAGGCCGACAATCCCGGCCTTGGCAGCGGTGTAGGACGGCATCGCGCCGATATTGAGCATGTAGGAGGTCGAGGTGAAATTGACGATTGCGCCACCGCCTGCAGCGATCATGCCCGGCGCGACGGCCTGTACGGTAAAGGCCACCGGCTTCAGATTGACCGCCTGATTGTCATCCCAGTATGCCTCGCTCATCTCAAGCAACTCGTGCCGGTCATCAAGCGCCGCATTGTTGACCAGCACCGTGGCTGCGCCATGCGCATTTTGTGCCGTCTCGACCGCCTGCCTTATCGCATCCACCCTGGTCAGGTCGGCATGGAGAAACAGCGGTGCATGACGGCTCCCTTCTGCCAGCCGTGCGGCAAGATCGCGGCTCGGGCCTTCGGCGATGTCGATGAAGGCGACCTTGGCGCCCTGAGCGGCGAAGCCTTCGGTCAGCGCCGCACCGATGCCGGTGCCGCCGCCGGTGATCAGAACCGCCACGTCTTCCAGGTCGGGAAATGTCGCTGTCTTCTCAGTCATCGGTTTCCTCCCGTTTGAGTCGTCGTCCTTCCATCACGGTCATGGAGGCTGGAACGGCATTGGGCAAGCGGATCCCGTGTTCCATCAGGAACGCGCCGGACAGCCGCTGCGGCTCCGCATCCGGGCTTCTGACCATGCGGCGGTTGGCGAGTGGGCTCACATCTTCCGGGTTGACCAGAGAAATCTCGTAAAGTGCTGCGGGGTCGAGACCCGCCACCCGCAGCGGCCGCCGGAAGATCTGCGACGAAGCGCCGGCCTGCCCAGCAAACAGGATAAACCTGTCCGCATCAGCATCAACCGTCATTTCGGCAAACACTTCCCGGTCGTCGCTCTCCAGCCGGTGCAGCGTGCCGGAAAACAGGAAAGCCCGGTTGTCCTTCCACCAGCTGGTGACCCGTTGCAGCGTCGTGCTTTCCTCAGGCGTCAGTTCGCGCGGGTCCATCTCGAAACCCATGTGCCGCTGTGCCGCCACCCAAGCCCGAAACGGCATCGACAGCACCCGACCCGAAGTATGGCAATGGCGCGGGCCCACATGGGAGCCCTGAACTTCCGGTGCGATCCAGCGACTGGCTTCGTGCTGCATCCTGAGCCGTTCCAGCGCGTCGTTGGAATCCGAAAGCCAGACCCGGCTTGCCAGTTGCAGCACGCCGAAATCGATGCGTCCGCCGCCCGAGGAGCAGCTTTCGAAATCGACGTCCGGGTGGGCGCGAACCAGGTCGCCGAGCAAGCTCATGAACCCGCGCGCCTGGTCCGGACTGCCCCCGGTCAGCGGCCGGTTGTGATCCCATTTGACATAGTCGATGCTGTGCGAGGACAGGATTGCATCGATCTGGCCGAACAGATGGGCCCGGACCTCTGGATTGGCCATGTCGAGCACATGCTGCTGGCGTCCGCTGGGCTGACCGTTGGGGCCGAGCATATAGTCCGGGTGGGCGCGGAACAGGTCGCTGTCCTTGTTGACCATCTCGGGTTCGAACCACAATCCGAAACGCATGCCCTCGCTGTGAACGTGCTCGATCAGCGGCGTCAGCCCGTCGGGGAATTTCGTCCGGTCGATCTCCCAGTCGCCCAGACTCGAAGTATCGTCGTTGCGGCCGCGAAACCAGCCATCATCGAGCACGAAGCGCTCGGCGCCGAGACCTGCGGCCAGCGTGGCGATGGCTTTCAGCTCTTCCAGATCATGCCGGAAATAGACCGCTTCCCAGCAATTGTAATGCACCGGCCGCGGTTCGCGCTGACGCCGCGCGTCCACCGGCTCCTGAATAGCGCGGAGGTGTCGGTGGAAGGATTGGGCCACACCGTTGAGCCCCTCATCCGACCAGGATACCAGGAGTTCCGGCGAGGCAATCTCGCCGCGTGCCAAGCCGTCGTCGAGTATGCCGAACTGCAGCTGGCGCCGCCCGTCCGGAAGCTCCTCCGCCAGCATCCGGTGCCCGCCGCTCCAGGCCAGCGTGGCTGCCAGGCAAGCGCCGGTGTGTTCGCCGGTCGCAGCCGTGGCGAGCGTGACGCCGGGAAAATGTGCGTGCCCGGTGCGGCCTTCGCGGCTCTCGCGTACATGCGCGCCGGTGCGCCACCCGGTTTCCTGCCGCCGGAATTCGCCACACCAGCGGCCGGAATGGTCGATGATCCGGCTCATGCCGGTGGGAGCGGGCAGGGCAGGTGCGGCCAGCCAGCTGCAGCTCCAGCCGTCGGGTATGGTCACACGCTGCGCCAGCTTGAGGATGCCGGTGTCCGGATCGAGCGCTGCAGAGATGACGAGCTTGATGCCTTCGGGTTTGCCCCGGTCAAGCAAGGTGAACTGCACACCATATGTACCGGCAGCTTCGGTCTTCACCAGCACCGGATTGGCGAGATAATCGCGGCCGTCTTTGCCCTGCAGCACCATGCCCGGATGGCCCTGCCATCCGGTGATCGCCAGCGGGCAGAGCGTCAACGGCAGGAACGGGTCGATCTGTCCCGCGCCGACATTGGGGATGGTGGCGAGTGCGAGAGCTGTGAGATCATCGTTATCAGGCAGCACCCGGCCGAAATGGATCAGGCCGGGAACACCTGAGTTGAAGCTGGCGAAGGCGGCCGTGCGACCGCCTCCATCAAGCCTGTACACATCGGTGACTGCGAAGTCTGGCGTATCCACGCGGGTCATTTTATCCCTTTGTCGCGCCGAGGGTGAGGCCGGCGATGAAGTGCTTCTGCATCAGGAAGAACATCAGAACCGGCGGCATGGCGGCGATGATTGATCCGGCAGAGACCAGTTGCCACTGCGCAATCCATTGACCGTTGAGCGAATAGAGCCCGGCGGTCACCGGCTGGGTCTCGGCACTGGTGGTCAGCACCGTGGCCCAGAAATAGTCGTTCCAGATGAAGGTGAAGACCAGCACCGAAAGTGCTGCGATCGCAGGCCGCATCAAGGGCAGCACGATGTACCAGAAGATGCGGAACTCGGAGACGCCTTCGACACGGGCCGATTCAATCAGCTCGAACGGCAGTCCCTTGATGAAGTTGCGCATGAACAGGGTGCAGAAACCCGACTGGAACGCGATGTGAAACAGCGCCAGTCCAGTGATCGTGTTGTAGAGCCCGGTCGAGACCGTGAGGTCGCGCACCGGCACCATCAGGATCTGGAACGGCACGAAATTGCCGGCCACGAACAGAAAGAACAGCACCAGGTTCATGCGGAAGCGGTAGACCGCCAGCGCAAAACCCGACAGGCAGGAAATCGCAACCGCGCCGATCACAGTCGGGATCGTGACCTTGAACGAGTTCAGAATGTATTGCCCGATTGGCGAGTTGTTGAACACGTCGGCATAGTTCGAGAAGGCGAGATAGCTCGGCAGGCCGAAATAGTTGCCCTGAGCCAGGTCGCTTGATGGCTTCAGCGAGGTCATGGCAACGCCGAGCAGTGGCAGCAGCCACAGGATCAGGGCGACGGGCAGGGCCATCTTGTAAAGAACTTGTGTCGCGGGAGCGGTGTTCTCGATCGGTCTGGGAAACATCACATGCCCCTTTCGTCGCGGACCATCTTCCAGATGAAGAAGGAGATGAAGATCATCATGATGGCAAACAGCACCACCGCGATCGCCGCGCCATAGCCCATCCGGAAGCCGTATTCCGACAGCGCCTGCTCGTACATGTAGAACGACAGCACCCGGCTCGAGCCGTAAGGTCCGCCATCGGTCATGATCGAGACCAGGTCGAAGGAGCGCAGCGCACCGATGACGGTCACCACGATGGCAATGAAGGTTGCGGGCCTGAGCTGCGGCAGGATCACGTGCCAGAGCATCCTGAAGCCCTTGGCGCCATCAAGCCGCGCGGCCTCCACCTGGTCGGGCGCCACATTGTTGAGGCCGGTCAGATACAGGATCATGCAATAGGCGATCTGCGGCCACAGGCCGGCGGCGATGATGCCGTAGGTCACGTAACGGTCGTCGGCGAGCACCGCGATGCCGGTCCCGGTGATCCACTCGATCAGATTGTAGAACAGGCCGAAATTGGGGGCGTAGAACCAGGCGAAGATCAGCCCGACCACGACCTGGCTGATGACGAAGGGAAAGAAGAACAGCGACTTGTAGATGCGGATGCCCATGACGGTCTGGTTCAGGAACAGCGCGATGAACAGCCCCGCGGGCACCGCCAGCATGTAGAGCACCAGCCAGATGATATTGTTGTAGAGCGAGGTGTAGAAGGCGTCGTCGTCCAGGAGCTCGACATAATTGTCCAGCCCGAGCCAGGTCTTGGCCCCGAGGCCATCCCAGTCGTAGAAACTCAGCCACATCGAGGCAATGATCGGGTAGATGACGTAAAGCGCAAACATGAAGATGCCGGGGGCAAGAAAGACCCATGGCGCCAGCGCGCGCTGGTTTCGCTTCCAGATCCCGCGGTTGTCGCTTTGCGTTCCGGCAATTGCGGGCGTCGTCGCTGAACCCGTCATGGCTACCCTCCCCAGTGCGCCGCCGGGGTGCGGACATGCTGTCTCGCTCCGGCCTTGTCAGGTCGTTCTGGTAAACCGGGCGACGGACAAGGCCGCCCGGTTCTGATGCTTACTTGTAGATGCGTCCACGCGCCTTTTCGAGGCGTTCGAGGATCCGGTCGACGTTTTCCGGCTTGACCATGAATTCCTGGAAGCCTTCCATGCCGATCTTGGCCATTTCGGCCGGAGCATCGCGGTCGAAGAACTGGGCGATGCCACCGTCAGCCGTGGACAGCAACTCGAACCCGGCCTGCAGGAACGGATCGTCGCCGACCTTCGAACCATTGTTGACCGGGAGCTGTCCGAGAGCCTCGTTCAGCTTGGTCTGCACGTCGGCAGTGGCGATGTAGGCCAGGAACTTCTTGGCATCATCGACGTTCTTGGCGCCGGCCGGAATGTGGATCGTGTCGGTCGGCGCTTCTTCGCCACGCGGCAGGCCCGGGGTGATTTCGGGGAACTGCATGAAGCCCAGCGTGTCGTTGGTCATGCCACCATCCTTGAATACGGCCACGGCAAAATTGCCCATGACGTAGTTTGCGGCCTTGCCCTGGATCAGCAGAGAGGCGGCATCCTGCCAGTCAAGCGCTGCGTGGTTTGCGGTCACGTAACCGGGTTCTACCAGCTTGGCCCATTCGGCAAACGTGTTCTTTACGCGCTCGTCGGTCCACGCCACCTTGCCGGCGGTCAGGTCCATGTGGAACTCGTAGCCGTTGGTGCGAAGGTTCATGTAGTCGAAGATGCCGGCTCCGGGCCACAGCGCCTTGGTGCCGGTGGTCAGGCAGTCGATGCCGGCTTCCTTGAACTTGGCGCAATTGTCGATGAACTCGGCCCAGGTGGTTGGCACTTCAACGCCGGCCTGCTTGTAGGCGTCCTTGTTGTAGTAGATGCCCCACTGGTAATAGGTGTAGGGGATGCCCCACTGCTTGCCGTCGATGGTCATCGAGCCTTTGGCCGACGCCAGGCTTTCGCCGAGATTGTTGTCGGTCCAGACATCGGAGATGTCGAGGAACTGGCCGGAATTGACAAAGGGCGCCATGCGGTTGCCGGCGTACCAGTTGGCGAGATCCGGGGAATCGGCGGTCAGGAAGTTGCGGATCGAGGTCTTGTAGCCCTCGTGGTCGAAGTTCTGCAGAACCACGTCGATATCTGGATTGGCAGCTTCGAAATCCGCGATCACGGCCTCGAAGGCAGCCAGCGGCGCCGGGTCGAAGTCGGCGTAATATTTCAGGGTGCGCTGTTGGGCCACCGCCTGCGTTGCCAGAAGGGCAAGGGCAGCGGTGCCAAGAAGCGTCGATTTGAGTGAAAGCGTCATGCAGTAAACCTCCCAAGTGTTGACGATGCTGCCGTTCCTCCGGTGTGGGGCCGCGTCCGGGCGGCCGGTCCACCTGCCGGGCGGGCAATCCTCCAAGACCACCCCGACAGCGTCAATTGATGTTCCGTTATTTGGAACTCAATTTGACTATTTAGAATTATCGATCTATGGTGTATGACTTGTCAAGGTCGAAAAGCAGTTGCCTCCCGTGTGGCGCTGCCGACCACAGGCAGGCGCCAGGCGTTCGGGAGAGCCAAGCGCTTGAAGACAGGACCGTTTCCGGCCGGCTGCAAAGCCGGGTCGCAAATGGCAGGGGAGGAAATGTGGACGACCAGACAGGCAGGGCGGGTGCGCCATCGGACAAGATCGCAGATACACAAGGCGGATCAGGGCGCAGCCGTGTTGACACCGGCACGCTTGGCAAGGCCATTGCCGTTCTTGACATCGTCGCCTCCGCCGACGAGCCGATGCGCTTTACCGACATTCTGGCCCTTTCCAGCCAGCCGCGGGGCACATTGCACCGGCAGCTGTCCAACCTGGTCGAGGAAGGCCTGCTGTCGTTGGGCCGTGACCATTCCTATTCCGTTGGCATCCGGCTGCTGAAATTCGCTGCAAAGGCCTGGGCCGGCAACCAGTTCCGTGCGATTGCCGAGCCGCATCTGCGCGCGCTGCATGATCTCACTGGCGAGACGGTGCATCTGGGCGTCCTGCGTGGCAGTGAGGTGATCTATCTCGACAAGGTGGAAAGCCGCCAGGCGGTGCGGATGTATTCGCAGATCGGCAATGCCTCGCCGGTCTACTGCACCGGCGTCGGCAAAGCGGCAATGTCTGCGCTCCCCGAAGCCGAGCTGCGTGACCTGGTTTCCACAATCAGGTTCAAGCGCTTTACCGACAGCACGCTGATCACGCCGGATGCGCTGCTCAACGAGATCTCCGAAATCCGCGACAGTGGCAATGCCTATGACCGCGAGGAACACGAGCCCGGCATCCGCTGTGTCGCTGCGCCGATCTATTCATCCGACAGGAGTTTTGTCGGCGGGGTTTCCGTCACGGGCCCGGCCTACCGGATCTCGGCTGAAGCGCTTGAGAGCTGGGCCGGGCTGGTGCGCAACACCGCCAGTTCGATCATGGATGACATGGGTGCAAGGCTGGGTCCGCGCACCTGAGGCCGGATGCCGGAAATCGAGATTGAGTGGCAACCGCGGGGTTGCCGGGAGCCGGTCAGGCCGGAGTTTTGAAAGTCAGGTTTTGAGAGGGAGTGTCATGGCAGGTCTTGAACTGCAACAGGTGAAGAAATCATTCGGCAGTGTCGATGTCATCCACGGGGTCGATCTGACCATCGAGGATGGCGAATTCACGGTGTTTGTCGGCCCCTCCGGCTGCGGCAAGTCAACACTTCTGCGGCTAGTCGCGGGGCTGGAAGCCACCACCGGCGGCACCCTGACCATCGGCGGCAAGGACGTTACCCATGTCGAGCCGGCCGGCCGAGGTGTCGCCATGGTGTTCCAGTCCTATGCGCTTTATCCGCACATGACGGTCGAGGAAAACATGGGCTTTGGCCTCAAGATGACCGGCCACCCGGCCTCCGAAATCAAGCAACGCGTCAGCCGCGCAGCTTCCATCCTGCATCTCGAACCGCTGCTCAAGCGCAAGCCAAAGGCCTTGTCGGGCGGTCAGCGTCAGCGTGTCGCCATCGGCCGCGCCATCGTTCGTCAGCCGGAAGTTTTCCTGTTCGATGAGCCGTTGTCCAACCTCGATGCCGAGCTCCGGGTGCAGATGCGGCTCGAGATCGCCAAGCTGCACAAGGACCTTGGCGCCACCATGATCTACGTGACCCACGATCAGGTCGAGGCCATGACGCTGGCGGACAAGATCGTGGTTTTGCGCGCCGGCGTCATCGAGCAGACCGGTTCGCCGCTGGCGCTTTATGATGACCCGGACAATGCCTTCGTCGCCGGCTTCATCGGTTCGCCCAGGATGAATTTCCTGCCGGCGTCGGTGGCGAGCTCGACCGGCGAAACCCTGACCGTACGGCTGGACGATCTCGATGGCATCGAGGTGCCGATGACCATCCGCAATTCGCACCCGCAGCCCGGCACGAAACTGCAACTCGGCATCCGGCCCGAACATTTCGATGCGGCCGGCAGCGTTCAGGTATCGATGCCCATTGACGTGATTGAAAACCTCGGCGGATCGTCATTCGCCTATTCGCGATCCGATCTCGAGTTGCCGCTGACCATCGAAATCCGCGAGAACCGTGATGTGCGCGAAGGTGATGTGCTCAAGACCGGCTTCAATCCGGAACGTGCATTCCTGTTTGATGCAGCGACCGGTCTGCGTCTGCGCTGACACTTCCCGCCGCACAATGGCAAAGGCCCGGACGCTCGCGCATCCGGGCCTTAGTCATTTCAATTCCACGCGTTAACTGGTGGGCAGCTGATAGTCCTTGAGCGTCTCACGCAGCGTGGTCTTCTGGATCTTGCCGGTTGCCGTGTGCGGGATCTCGTCGATGAAGAACACGTCATCCGGCATCCACCATTTGGCGATCTTGCCGTCCAGGAAGTCGAGAATGGATTGCTTGTCCGGAGACCGGCCTTCCTTGGCGACGATCACCAGGAGCGGCCGCTCATCCCATTTCGGGTGTGCCACACCGATCACCGCCGCTTCGGCGACATCTGGATGACCGACGGCAAGGTTTTCGATCTCGATCGACGAAATCCATTCACCGCCCGATTTGATCACGTCCTTGGCCCGGTCGGTGATCTGCATGTAGCCGTAGGGGTCGACATGCGCGACATCGCCGGTGTCGAACCAGCCTTCCGCGTCGAATTGCTCCGCGCCACGGCCTTTATAGTAAGACGATGAGACCGCGGGGCCCCGGACCTTGAGCCGGCCGAAGGTCTTGGCGTCCCAGGGCAGTTCGTTGTTTTCGTCGTCGGTGATCTTCATCTCCACCGTGAACGGCGGATGGCCCTGCTTGGCCTGCAGGTCCAGCTTCTCCTGCCCTTCAAGATGGCTGTATTCAGGCTTGATCGAGCAAAGGGTTCCAAGCGGGCTCATTTCGGTCATGCCCCAGGCATGAATGACATCGACGCCATAATCGTCCTGGAACGCCTTGGTGATGGCCGGTGGGCAGGCCGAGCCGCCGATCACCACGCGGGAGAGGTCGGGCAATTTGCTGCCGTGCTTTTCCATGTGCTGCAGCAGCATCAACCACACGGTGGGCACCGCTGCGGTGATGGTTACCTGTTCCTGGGTCAGGATTTCGTAGATGGAAGCGCCGTCCATTCCCGCGCCGGGCATGATCATGGCGCAGCCCGACATCGGTCCGGAAAAGGCGGTCGACCAGCCATTGGCATGAAACAGCGGAACCACCGGCATCAACCGGTCGCGAGACGCCAGATTGAGCATGTCGGGTTGAAGCGCTGCCATCGCGTGCAGCACGTTGGAGCGGTGGGAATAGACCACGCCCTTCGGGTCGCCGGTGGTGCCTGACGTGTAGCACATGCCTGCGGCCGTCCGCTCGTCAAACTCCGCCCAGGCGAAATCGCCATCGGCCTCGGCGATGTAGCTCTCATAGGACACCGCATTCTTCAGCGACGTCTCGGGCATGTGCGCATCGTCGGTCAGGATGACGATGCGTTCGAGGCTGGGGACCTTGGGGGCAATCATCTCGACCAGCTTGATGAAGGTGAGATCGACGAACAGCATCTTGTCTTCGGCATCGTTCATGATCCAGGCGATCTGGTCGGGAAACAGCCGGGGGTTGAGTGTGTGGTAGACTGCTCCGATACCCAGAATGCCGTACCAGGTCTCAAGGTGGCGCCATGTGTTCCAGGCCATCGTGGCGATGCGATCGCCGACCCGGCAGCCATCCCGGTCCAGTCGCTGGGCGAGCTTGAGCGAGCGTTCGCGAATCCCTGCGTAGTTGGTTCGGTGGAACGGGCCTTCGATCGATCTCGACACGATCTCTCGTTCTCCGTGATAGATTGCGGCATGGTCGATGACCTTGTGGCAAAGCAGCGGCCATTCCTGCATCATTCCAAGCATATGATCCCCCTTGTTTTTCATCCTCTTCCTGGTTGGAACAGTAGCGCTTGCGGGGGAGCGGAGACAACATCAAATTATATCGAATTTGATGTTTTGCATATTTGCGATTTTAGTATAGTCTTAAATAAACCGAAGCTAAGAAACGGCCTGCGGGGCAGGGCTGCTTTATCTGGCTCGTCTTCGATGCGTGTTTGTTTGTGGCGGACTTGGAATTGGATTGGTGATTTGAATTTCAGCAGTTTCGTAAAAGGTAACCTGTCACAAGCAGATGTATTGCCGTCAGCAACCCAAAAGATCGTTGGAAAATTGGTATGCTCATGAGCGCGCGGAGCCAGCAGCAGGAAAAGCCGACAAGCGTCGGCGAACAATTGCACAATTGTCAGACTCAATTCGATATTCTCAGGTTGTTGCGCGAACTCGCAGCCGGGTTCGGCTATCAGTATTTTTTCGTAGCCAATGGCGCGACACCCGAAGAAAAGTCTTTCACGGAGGCAATTGTCATCACCTCCGCTCCCGCCGATCTGGTTCAGGCCCATGAAGCGACGCAACCCGTTGCGAGCAATCCGCTGGTTGGTATTCTGGCTCAGGGCGGCGCCCCCTTCGAATTCCGGCTCGATAACTCGGCGGCACCTGCGCCCGCTGATTTCAGGGTATTCATCGAAGGTATTGCCGGCGCCTACAACCTGGACTGCGCCTTTGTTGTCCCGGTCTATCATCCGGACCACGGCCCATCAGCGGTCTTCTTCATCGGCAAGCGTGCGCCGATGAGCATAGGTGAAACCGCCGAATTGGCTCTCTATGCACACATGGCGCATCAGAGACTGCGTCAGGTATCAGCCAGGCCGTCAAAACCGGATTCACCGCTGACCGAGCGTGAACGTGAGTGCCTGGTCTGGACCTCTGTGGGCAAGACTTCGGTCGAAATCGCCCAGATTCTCAGCCTGTCGGAACACACGGTCAATCACTACCTCAACAATGCCGCCCGCAAGTTTGATGCGGTTAACCGCACCCAGGCCGTGGCCCACGGTCTGCGCTTCGGCTTCATCGACTGATCAGGCGCCTAGGCCGCAATCTGTCGCGAGCGGTAGCCCGGCGCTGCCTATTGCGCGACCGGATACCAGTAGCGTGCGTTGGCCTCTCCGCGAATGATCCTGACATGCTGGTTGGCAAAAACCCGGTAGGGATGGCTCCACTCGCCATCGGGCCACTGGACCCGGATGGTCGCACGCTCGGAGACACCCAAGCCCACATGCGTGAACCCTGCCTGGCCCGAAGCATGCCCGCCGCCGACCTGGATCCTGCGGGTCTGGGTGCGGGTGCCGGTGCGCACGGAGATCAGCGCACCCACAGCGGATGGATTGATCTTGCCATTATTGAGTTCGATTTTCACCCAGTTGCCTAGCGGCCGGTGGCCCCAGTCCGTGGAGGCCCCAAGATTGCGGAACAGGCTCGCGGGATGCTCTCGGTTGACCACAAGCAGGTCAAGCATGCCGTCCATGTTGAAATCCTCGATGATCCCCCCGCGCCCTCGCGTGTTGAGCGCAATCCCGGCTTCCATGCCCTTTTCATAAAACGTGTCATCGAAGCCGCCGAGCAGCAGGTTGTCAGGATCGTAGCTGGCAAAATCCGGCATCGCCTGCACATTGCCTTTGGCGATGAACAGATCGGTCCTGGTATCGTTGTTGATGTCGGCGAACCTGCTGTGCCATCCGGTCGAAGGCTTGGCATCGCCCCCCGCATAGGGCCGGTGTGCGGTGGCGCCGCGCTCATAGGCAATGTCGCGATAAGTCGGGCGGTCTTCGCCGGCCTCCTCGTCGAGCTTCTGCAGCTTGGTGTCGCCCATCGAGGTGAGGGCATATTCCGGCAGACCATCGGCATCGAAATCGGTTTCGGCGATGCCCATGCCCCAGACGGTCAGCCGTTGCCACCCTTGCGAGGCGGTGTAGAGCCTTGGTGGCCGGCCCTCGGATATCTGCCACAATTGTTCTTCCCCGCCGCGATAATACTGCCGGTCATTGGTAATCCTCAGATCAGGCTGACCGGACCGGTTCCAGTCCGTGAACAACAGCGACAGCGCACAATAGCCGGGCTCGAGTTTCAGCGGATCTGAATAATTCGGCAGGTCACCGGCACTTGGCCGAAGCAACTGGTTCGGCTCGCAGGTGCCAAACGGTGTTCCCGGTGCCGAGCGGTCGACATAATTGCCGATTGCGATGGTCGGGAACCTGTTGCCGCGCTCCCATATCGCCGACATGGCGGTCGACCAGGCCCGTCCTCCATCAATCGAGAAGGCGCGGTTGGCCTTTTCGAACCGGCAGCCGGGGCCGCCCTTGAGCACCAGATTGCGCCCGAGCCGCAACAGCACAAGATCTGTATGCCGGTCGTTGTCGATATCGAGCGGATAGGCACCCAGGACGCGGGTGAGATCCTCTGGCTTCAACCCGGTGTCCAGCGGCGCGAAGCTGAAGCTGCCGCCGGTCTTGCTTTCATTGACATAGAACTTTGCCGGAGAGGATCCGCCGGCGATCAGCAGATCGGGAAGCCGGTCGCCATTGCAGTCGAAACTCGCTGCCCCGCCGCCGACGAAGAACTCCCATCCGCCGGTGTAGCTCTGATCGATGCCGGCACTTGCCGCTTCCTCGTGCAGGATCGGCACATCGGCTGTGAAACCGGATTGCGCCTGGGCGTCCAGGCCCAGGGCTGACAGCGAGACCGCGGCCAGTGCGAGCAGTGAAGCAAATTTCATCATGGGACGATCACCAGGGTCTTGAGAAAGGCGATCAGGGCCGATTTCTCGTCTCGTTCGGCAGCTTCATAGGCGTCGCGCGCCTGACGCCCGTTGCCGCCATGGGCCAGGATGATCTCGTCGAGACTGCTGAAATCATTGCGGTGGCCATAGGGCTGGGTCGATCCCACGCCCCAAAGCTCGGCGGTCTGGAAAATGTTGCGGTCGACAAAGCGTTGCGAGAGAAGTTCATTGCCCAGCGCATCGATCTGGTTGTCGGTCATGACATGGCGCTTGAGATCGCCATAAAGCCGCACCAGCACCCGCCCTTCAGCATCGCGGGGCAGGGTTTTGGCCCAGTCCAGAAGCGCAATGTCATAGATCGCCTTGGCCCCGACCTGTCGGTCATTGAGCGTGCCGGCCTGGTCGAACGGGCCCGGATCGGCAAAGGACAGGCTTTCCAGCGGCAGGGCAGGACGATGGCAGCTCGTGCAGCCGAATTGCGCGAAGTTTTCCTCGCCCCGCGCCGCTGCCTCGGCCCAGCCGTCGATCTCGGGGATCATCCGCACCGGCGCGGGTAGGGTGGCCTGCCAGGCGACGAGAGCCGAGACATCGCCCGCGGTTATCTCGCCGGTCTTGCCATCACCATCGAAATCGTCCGACCCGGTCCAGCGCGCACCAAACCGCTCGTCGGCCTGCATGCCATGGTGGTGGTTGAGCGCGTTGACCGTGAACTGCCGCAGCGAGGTCATCACGCCCTTCTGGGTAAACGGTCGGATTACCAGGTCGGTATCCACGCCATCGAGCTCATCGAGGTTGACCGACCCGTCCGGGTCAGCGGAGATAAAGCCGAAGTCGATGCCCTTGGCGGTCAGGCTCAGGCGGACTGTTTGCCCGGTGTCGCGTGCCTTGCTGAGCGCCTCGTTGCGGCGCGACTGCAGCTCGAGGCTCATTTCGCGCGCCAGCAACTCGACAAGCCCGGCGCCGAACAAATGATTGGTGCCGCGCTCGCTGGAAAATTGCGGGTCAAGCGAATCGAAATCGGCGCTTTCAAACCCTTCGGAGGCAAACACGTTGGCGACAAAGTCGCCCGCGCCGCCGCTGGCAGGCTGATTGTGGCAGGCGGCGCAGGAGCCGGCATCCGGGCCGGCGGTCCTGAAGAAGGCCTGTTGGCGCGGATGCTTGCGCCGTGTCGGGTCGATAGCCTGTGTCGCTTCGGGCCGACCAACGCCGTCAAGCGTGGTGAAATTGGCTTCGAACAGCGCCTTGCCGGTCTCGGTCAACCTGTCGAGGTCCTCCCTGGAGAGAGTGCCGGTCGGCATCTCCGTCGTCGCCCCCAGGGCCTGCGTGCGTTCTGCCCATGGCTCGTCCGCAAGTCCCGTTGCGGCTGTCGTCAACTGCAGCGCAATGACTGCTGCAAGGCGGCGTCCCCATCGCCCCCTACCAGCTGGAATATTCATGCTGTTCCTCCTTGCCCGAAAATCTTCGGCGCGATGACGTCCCGGTCGATCGCTGTCATGGTGTGGTTGAGATGACCTTCAAAGACCAGGCCTTCTTCATCAAGCGATGTCGACATCTCCGGCGGCCCTTCGATCTGTACGCCGAGCGAGGCCGACAGGCCTTCGTCGATGCCCGGTCGCATCAGGTCAAAGAACCGGACGCCTGGGCCCGTGAACACAACCGGCATCTTGCCGTGCAGGCTGATCAGCCGCGCCAGCCCGTTGCCGATGGCTGTGCCGGCATCACGAAAGGCCGAATTGGCCATGCGGTCTCCGCGCCGGGCCTGACCGGCAATCTTTTCGATTTCGATGAAGGGAACGAAATGCGCCGGCAGCGTGCTGGGCGGCACCTTGAACGCGGCGCGCAAAATGGCATAGGAGCCAGCATAGGCCTCGATGCAGCCTTGCGAGCCGCAGCGGCAGAGCGCGCCGCCATGGCTGTGGATCATGTGACCAAACCCGGGCGCGCGTGCTCTTGGAGATTCGTAGCTGTCGGCATGAACCACCCCAAGCCCGATCGAGTGTCCCAGCGACAATGCGGCCAGGCGGGGAATGGGCTTGCCAAGCTTGCGGCTCATCGAACTGTGCAGCGCGCTGGCAACCAGCAGGCTCTCGTGGTTGAGCGTGACGTTTGCCTGCCAGTCCGGTGCCAGCGTCTTGCGCATATCGATCTGCTGACTGCCCAGGACCGATGACCACAGCAACGTTGTGTTGTCGTCGGCCACAAGCCCTTTCGACGAGATCGATATCGCCTTCAGATTGTCTCGGGAGACGCGCGACTTGTCAGCCAGCCGGTTGAGAGCGGAGCGAATGTCGGCGGCAAATGCCTCGACCTTCTGGCCGGCATTGTCACGCTTTTCCTCAATCCGGTGGATCAGGGTACCCGAATAGTCGACCATCGAGTACTGCAGCACGTCTGACGATATCCGGACAAAGGCGGCGTAGGCGGCAGAACGGCGCTGCTTGAAAAGGATGCGCGGGCGCCCCCGCCCGCCCGCCGCAGCCGCGACCGTGCGTTCGATGATGTTTTCGGTTTCCAGCTCCTGGGTAATCGCCGTGACAGTCGCTGAGGCGAGCCCGGTCTCTTTCGCAAGATCGGTGTGGGATTGTCCGATCCGGCGGCGCAGGGCTTCGAGCACGAGCGCGCGGTTGTGCTGGCGAATAAGCTCTGTGCTGGACTTCGTCAGCATGGTCGCCGCCGCCGGTTCATCGCTGCGATTTAACTCCCGTTCCTCACCGCGTGACGGACTGCTTTTCGCGGCCCGCTCCTCTCACGCATCTCTCCCTGTACCGGTTCTCATGCGCCGGTTGGCGCGCATGATATCTCCCGCCGGTTTGTCTGTCTTCAGGCTATCCATATTATCCCCGAGCATGCAACGACGCTTTGAAAGTGCCGCGCAGTCTCGGTGATGGAGCCCGAGTTGACAGCGTGGATCAAGCCTGACATTAATTTTCTCGACTGTCGAGAAAAAGCTCGCGCACTGTTTGCGGGTCGTGCAGTTGAACACTTGGCCGGGCAGGAGGCTCCGTCCGGCGGATCAAATTCCTTGGGAGGACTACATGAAATCGATTATCCATCTTCTGGCCGGATCGGCCATTGCGCTCACCATGTCGACGGCTGCTTTTGCCAAGGACATGAAGATCGGCGTGTCCTGGTCGAACTTTCAGGAAGAGCGCTGGAAGACTGACGAAGCGGCTATGAAGGCAGCGATCGAAGCTGCCGGTGACACCTACGTCTCCACCGATGCACAGTCGTCGGCTGCAAAGCAGCTCTCTGACATCGAGAGCCTGATGGCGCAGGGCGTCAACGCGCTTATCGTTCTGGCGCAGGATACCCAGGCAATCATTCCCGCCGTGCAGGCTGCTGCCGACGAGAACGTTCCGGTTATCGCCTATGACCGCCTGATCGAAGACAGCCGCGCCTTCTATCTGACCTTCGACAACGTCGAGGTCGGTCGGATGCAGGCACGCGCCGTTCTCGCCGCTGCGCCGAAGGGCAACTACGTCATGATCAAGGGTTCGCCCACCGATCCGAACGCCGACTTCCTCCGTGGCGGCCAGCAGGAAGTGCTGCAGTCGGCCATTGATGCCGGTGACATCACGATCGTTGGCGAGGCCTACACCGACGGCTGGCTTCCGGCCAACGCCCAGCGCAACATGGAGCAGATCCTGACCGCTGAAGACAACAAGGTCGACGCTGTCGTGGCGTCCAATGACGGCACTGCAGGTGGCGCTGTTGCCGCCCTGACCGCACAGGGCATGGAAGGCATTCCGGTCTCCGGCCAGGATGGCGACCACGCCGCGCTCAACCGTGTGGCCAAGGGCACGCAGACCGTCAGCGTCTGGAAAGACGCCCGTGCACTCGGCAAGGCTGCCGGCGAAATCGCTGCCCAGCTGGCCAGCGGCACGGCGATGGCCGATGTTGAAAGCACCACCGAGTGGACGTCGCCTTCAGGCACCACGATGACGGCCATGTTCCTGGCACCTGTTCCGATCACCAAGGACAATCTGGCGACCGTTGTTGATGCCGGTTGGATCAGCAAGGAAGATCTGTGTCAGGGTGTGTCCGGCGGTCCGGCTCCCTGTAACTAAGACGTCACCTTCGTTGCAAATCAAGTAAGTGGTGTCCCCAATCTCAAGGGTTGGGGACACATCTTTGCTTCATATCCGGAAGACGGTCATGACCGATACGCCCACTGCTGCGAGCGCGCCGCCAAAGCCGCGAAACTTTTTCTCCGCCCTGGAAGTTGACACACGACTGCTCGGCATGATCGGCGCTTTCGTGGTGATCTGCCTGGTTTTCAATTTCCTCACAGACGGGCGTTTCATGACGCCGCGAAACCTCTTCAACCTGACGATCCAGACCGCCTCGGTTGCGATCATGGCGACAGGCATGGTGTTCGTCATCGTCACGCGAAATATCGACCTGTCGGTGGGCTCCTTGCTGGCGACCTGCTCGGCAATGATGGCGATGACCCAGACCTGGTTCGTTCCCGACTGGCTTGGCTTCGGGCTCAACAACCCCGCCACCATGCCGATTGCGGTTTTGGTCGGCATTCTCACGGGTCTGGTCATTGGCGCGCTTCAGGGCTGGCTGATCGGCTATCTGGCCATCCCGGCCTTCATCGTCACGCTCGGCGGGTTCCTGATCTGGCGCAACGTCGCCTGGCACCTGACCAAGGGGCAGACCATCGGCCCGCTCGACGAGAATTTTCAGCTGTTCGGCGGCATCAACGGTACGCTTGGCGAGACCTGGAGCTGGGTTTTCGCAGCCCTTGCCATCGCAGGATCGTTCTACGCCCTGATCCAGTCGCGCCGCACCAAGATCGCGCACGAATTCCCGGTCAAGCCGGTTTGGGCCGAAGCGCTCATCGGCGCTATCATCGCTGCAACGATCCTCGGTTTCGTTGCCATCCTCAATGCCTACCAGATTCCGACTGCGCGCTTGCAGCGCATGTATGAGGCTCGCGGAGAGGTTCTGCCGGAAGGCATCATCGAGGGCTACGGCCTCCCGATCTCGGTGCTGTTGCTGATCCTGATCGTCATTGTCATGACCATCGTCGCGCGACGCACCAGGCTCGGCCGCTATATCTTTGCCACCGGCGGAAATCCGGAGGCCGCAGCACTGGCGGGGATCAACACCCGTCTGCTGACGGTCAAGGTCTTCGCCATCATGGGCATGCTTTGCGCTATCGCAGCCATTGTCGCCTCATCCCGCCAGACCTTTCACTCCAACGACATCGGAACGCTGGATGAATTGCGGGTGATCGCGGCGGCCGTCATTGGTGGCACGGCACTTGCCGGTGGCATGGGCACGATCTACGGCGCCGTGCTGGGTGCCCTGATCATGCAGAGCCTTCAGTCGGGCATGGCCATGGTCGGCGTCGACGCGCCCTATCAGAACATGGTGGTCGGCTCCGTCCTCGTTCTCGCCGTTTACCTCGATATTCTCTACCGCCGTCGCACGGGAGACCGGACATGACCGCCCCGCTTGTTGAAATGCGCGACATGGTGAAATCCTTCGGCGGCATCAAGGCCGTGGACCATGTCACGATCGATCTTTATCCCGGCGAGGTGGTCGGTGTTCTCGGCCATAACGGTGCCGGCAAATCCGTGCTGATGAAGATGCTGTCGGGCGCCTTGCCGCGCGATGGCGGCGAGATCTACATCAATGGCGAAAAGGCAGAGATCAACAATCCGCGTGATGCGCGGAATTACAAGATCGAAACCATCTACCAGTATCTCGCGCTTGCCGACAATCTCGACGCAGCCTCGAACCTGTTTCTGGGGCGTGAGCTGGTCAACCAGACCGGTTTTGTCGACGATGCCTTGATGGAAGCCGAGACCCGCAAGATCCTTGCCCGTCTCAATCCGAACTTCCGGCGCTTCCACACGCCGGTGTCGGGGCTTTCTGGTGGCCAGCGTCAGTCCGTTGCGATCGCGCGGGCTGTCTACTTCAATGCCAAGATCCTGATCATGGACGAACCGACCGCCGCACTCGGTGTGCAGGAGACCCAGATGGTCGCCGAACTCATCGAGCAGCTGAAGTCGGAAGGGATCGGCATCCTGTTGATTGACCACGACATCCACCAGGTGAAGATGCTGTGCGACCGGGCCAATGTGATGAAGAACGGTCAGCTTGTCGGAACCGTCAAGGTGGATGAAGTCAGCGAGGATGACATGCTCGGCATGATCATCGCGGGCAAGTGTCCGCCCAACGCGATACCGGGGCCGGGCGCGCTTCAGAACGCCTGACAGACAATCAAACCGGGGCAATCTGCCCCGGTTTTTTGTTGCGTCGCCGCATTTTTTTCGGAGGTTGTGAGGTCCAGGTGCAGCGTTTCGTCATAAACTGCTAATATTACAACAGGTTACGCAAGTTTATCGGGCGGTAAATTTTTTCAGAATTTCCTATTGCAATGCAGCATAAACTGCTCCATATATTGGTCAACGCCACGCCGAACTCCTCCTCCTCCCAATTCGGCATGGCAGTAGTCGGGGCGACAAGGCCGGGATCCTCCTCCCAAGCACCGGTCCGAACGCCACGACGAAGTACAAACGCCTGCCTGGCTATGCCCGGCAGGCGTTTTGTTTTTCTATAGGGCCTGAGCCAGCTTTTAGAGCGTCGTTCGACGTCTCAGCGGCGATCAACGCGCCGGACCGGAAGACGGCACCCTCTCCGACGCTCACGTTCTATCTGGAAAGAAGTGGGCCTTGTGGTCCTGGGCAACCGCGGAGATGTGGTCCGCCACGGTTCGCACCCGGGCCAGATCGCGCGCCGATTCATGGTAGACCATATAGTAGGAGCGCGAGATGCAATGCTCCGGCAGCACCCGGACCAGTTCGGGATCCAGTCCGGCAATATAGTCATGCAGCACGGCAATGCCGGCGCCCGACCTGACCGCTTCGGTTTGGCCGGTGGCGCTTGAAATCTCGAACTGCGCCGTCCAGTTGCGCAGGATCTCGCGGGTGAACTGCAGCGAAGGCGAGAAGATCAGGTCTTCGACATAGCTGATCAGGCGGTGCTGTTTGAGATCCTCCGCGCTCTCTGGTGACCCGTGCTCGGCGAGGTACGACCTCGAGGCATAAAGCGAGAGCGAGTAATCCACCAGCTTGCGCGCCACCAGCCGGCCTTCGGCCGGGCGCTCGACGGTAATGGCGATATCGGCTTCGCGTTGCGGCAGCGAAAAGCTGCGCGGCACCGGCACCAGTTGTAGACGCAAATCGGGATGTCTGGCAATCAGCGCGCCGAGCCGGGGCGCCAGGAACGACACCCCGAAACCGTCCGGCGCTCCGATCCGCACGGTGCCGGAAATGGCGCTGTCGGTACGTCCCAGATTGGCCTGCGCTGCCAGCATTTCCGCTTCCATGCGCTCGGCATGCGCCAGAAAGGCTTCGCCTTCCCCTGTAAGTCCGCAGCCATTGGTGCGGCGGACCACCAGTTGCGCGCCAAGCGCCGTCTCGAGCGATGTGATCCTGCGTGCGGCAGTGGCGTGGTTGATACCCAGCCGCCGGGCGGCGGCGAGGATCTGTCCGGACCGGGCGACAGCGAGAAAAACCCTGATGTCATCCCAGTTCATCGACACCTATCCAAACACCACGGTCTTGTGGCCGTTGAGCATGACGCGCGATTCCACATGCATCTTGACCGCACGGGCCAGCACCCGGGCTTCGATATCGCGGCCGGCGGCAACGAAATCATCGGCCGTCATGGCGTGGGAGACACGTTCGGTTTCCTGCTCGATGATCGGGCCTTCATCAAGATCGGCCGTCACGTAATGCGCCGTCGCGCCGATCAGCTTGACGCCGCGCTCATGCGCCTGGTGATAGGGCTTGGCGCCCTTGAAGCTTGGCAGGAAGGAGTGGTGAATATTGATCACCTTGCCGAACAGGCGGCGCGACAGCTTGTCTGAAAGAACCTGCATGTAGCGCGCAAGGATCACCAGATCGGCGCCGCTCTTGGTGACGAGGTCGAGAAGTTTCTCTTCCTGCTCGGCCTTGGTGTCCTTGGTCACCGGCAGGTAATGATAGGGAATGCCTTCGATCTCCGCAGTGCGGCGGCTGTCTTCATGGTTGGAGACGATTGCCACCACCTCTGCGTCAAGCCAGCCAACCCGGATCTGGTAGAGCAGATGCAGCATCGCATGGTCGAATTTCGACACCATGATGACGATCTTCGGCCGCTTGGCGACGGTGTTGATGTCAAGCCGCAGTTCGAACCGCGCCACCGGCGCCTGCAGCGCCCGCTTCACCTCCTGTGCGTCGACCCCATCGGGTGTCTCAATCGCAATCCGCATGAAAAAGCGGTTGGTCTGGCGATCCCAGAACTGGCTCGACTCGGCGATATTGGCGCCGATGGCTGCCAGTTCAGTGGTGATGGCCGCGACGATGCCAGGCTGATCAGCACAGGCGATGGTGATAACGAAATGCGGGTGCGCCATGGCTGTCTCCGGTTTCAAATGGTCCTGTGGTCGACCACCGTCCGGCGGATTTGCAGCATCCGTCCGGGCCGGTCAACCCCGCCCCGGAAATGGCCTTAAGTCCAGTTAGCCGCGGGCAATCCTTACATGCCGCACTGCGGTATGGTCCTCAAGAGCGTAAAGCGACATGTCCTTGCCATCGCCCGACTGCCTGTTGTCGCCATGCGGTATCTCATCGACCGGGCACCCCGGGACTGCCCCGGGTGAGGGCCCGGGGAGCGCCATGCTTCCAACGGCAGAGGTCAGGCGGCGCCGTCGATCTCTGTATCCGGTGTCTGGCCGATTTCATCAAGCCGCTTCTGCAGGGCAAGCCGGTCGATGCTTGCCAGAGGCAGATTGGTGAAAATCGATATCCGCGCATTGAGCATCCGGTAGGCCTCGGAAAATGCCAGCCGCTTCTCTGCTTCCGAACCTTCGACCGATGCGGGATCCGGGACGCCCCAATGGGCCGTCATTGGCTGCCCCGGCCAGACCGGGCAGGCTTCGTTTGCCGCGTTGTCGCAGACGGTAAAGACAAAATCGAACTCCGGTGCACCGGGCTCTGCAAATTCATCCCAGTTCTTCGAGCGTGCGAAGCCGGTATCGAAATTGGTGCGGCGCAGAAGATCCAGCGTGTAGGGATGGACTTCGCCCTTGGCCTGAGAGCCTGCCGAGTAGGCCTTGAACCGTCCGTTGCCAACGCGATTCATGATGGCTTCCGCCAGGATCGACCGTGCCGAGTTGCCCGTGCATAGAAACAAGACGTTGTAGATCTTATCAGTCATGGTGTGCTCACCCGTCCTTGGAAATTGGGTTGCTGTGCCAGATGGCCTTGAGCGACCGCCACCCGGATTGGTGGAGTCATTTCCATATATCAAGAATAATTGATAATTGCGAGCAGTTATGACGTGGTTCTGACGCCAGGTTTGCCGTGCGACGATCCTGTTGAATGTGCGCTTGAGCTATTTCGGGGCCGGGCAACTCGAACAGCGCATCAATCAGAGTTGCACGGCAGATCTGTGTGAAAGGTGCCAAGGGGAAGCGCCGATGGTGGAGCCAAGAAACCCGGCAGACTCTTCACCCTTGCGAAGAGGTTCAGAGCCCGGCCGTTTCAACGCGCTGAAGGCATTCGGCCGGGTAATAGGGCCAATGGGCCGCGTCGCAGGAATTGACCGATTCAATGCCGGATTTAACCAGCCGCACATCGCGTTCGATCTTCGGCTTGGCGACCCGCGCGCCACGCATATTGCTATCAGCCTTTGCGATGGACACAGGAGCAGCAAACGACATCAGCGCAGGCTCGGTCGCGCCATTCAGAAGGGACACTCCATCCGCGTCGGCCGCAATCGAGGCGGCGCCCAGGGCGAGGACAGATGCGGAGATGAGAACAATCTTTTTCATGCCATACTAACGCCGCACGGCTGCCTTGGTTCCCTTTCGAGCCATCTTCAATGGGCCAGCAGGGCGGCGCAAAACCTTTGATAGGAATCACTGCCTTACCGCTTGGGGCTTCCTTTGCAGAGGACAGGACCGCAGCGCTTCAGCCGGATCTCGGGTTTCAGACGGTGCTCATTGCGCACCACAAAAACCTTTCCATTCAGGTCGATCAGCCCTAGGTCTGTCACCGAGAAATCGGAGCCCTGTTTCCATGCCGACTGAACCGATCGCGGAAGCCCGTCATGAACATCACGACCATCGCTGGATCGCAATGGCGGTGCTGCTGATTGCTGGATTCATGAATTTGATCGATGTCACCATTGTCAATGTGGCGCTTCCAAGCCTCCAGTCCGGACTTGCTGCAAGCAGCTCCGAGATCGAATGGGTGGTGGCCGCCTACATCATGGCCTTTGCCATCGGGCTGCTGCCCTGTGGCCGTCTGGGTGACATGATCGGCCGTCGCAGGATGTTTCTTCTCGGCGTTGCAGTTTTCACCATGGCCTCCACCCTGTGCGGCGTCGCACCCGGCATCAACACGCTGATTGCGGCCCGGATTCTGCAAGGTATAGGCGGGGCCATGATGGCGCCGCAGACCCTTGCCATTGCTCAAGTCATCTTTCCGCCGAAGGAGCGTGGCACTGCCTTTGCCCTGTTTGGCATAACCGCCGGGCTCGCGGCAGTGTCCGGGCCGCTGATCGGTGGTCTGTTGATCAACGCCGACATCATGGGCCTGGGCTGGAGGCCCATCTTCCTGGTCAATATTCCGGTCGGCCTGTTCGCCATCCTCGCCGGTTTGAAGTTCATTCCCGTCATGCAGGGGAACCGTGATGTCGGTATTGATCTGGGCGGCATCGCCCTGGCGACGGCTGCGTTGGTTCTGGTGGTCTTCCCGTTGATCGAAGGACGTGAACTTGGCTGGCCGGCCTGGATGTTCGGGTTGCTGGTTGCCGCAGTGCCGGTCGCATGGATGTTCGTACGCTGGCAGCATCATCAGGCTGCAGCAGGGGCCCCGCAGCTCTTGCCGGTGGACCTGATGCGCAACGGCAATTTCATGGGGGGCGCTCTGGTCGCCAGCCTGTTCTTCTCGGCCGTTCCTGGGTTCTTCATGGTCTTCGCCCTGTTCCTGCAGACCGGCTACGGCCTTACGCCGCTTCAGTCGGGGCTAACGACGGTCCCGTTTTCTGCAGGAATGTTTTTCGCCTCGATGCTGTCGGGCAAAATCGCAGCGCGGTGGCAACGCCCGCGAATTTTTATCGGCTCGGTCATGTTGTGCGTCGCCATGACGTGGTTGCAATGGCTTATCCGCGCTACGGCCGCTGAAGTGGATACCTTGGCATTCCTGTTCCCGCTTCTGATCGCAGGACTTGGCCTTGGAACCGCGGTGTCCCCGCTGTTCCAGCTGGTTCTGTCGAATGTGCCTCAACGAGATGCCGGTTCCGCGGCCGGCGGCATGCAGTCTTTCCAGCAGGTTGGCGGAGCGCTGGGGGTGGCGGTCATGGGGCAGTTGTTCTTCGGCCAGCTCCTGAAGCGCGGCGGGCCGGAGGCCGCTGGCCCAGACTATGCAACCTCTCTGGATACGGCCGTCTACTACCCGATTTTTGCCTTTGCCCTGACGGCGCTGGCTGTCCTTTTGCTCAAGTCGCAATCCGCGGTAGCCGGGCCGGTGCAGGCCGGCCGGTAGAACATTGCCGTATTAACGCCAAAGCAACTTTCTTGCTTGGCCCCGTTTCATCTTGCGCAATTGTGCTTTATGAGAAGCTAAAAGCTGTGGCTGGGTCTGTACCCGCGCACGGCGCCCGCTTCAGCGGGCCTAAACACAAAGTCCGAAAGATCCGAAATGACAGACCATGAGACCATCCAGCCGGCAATAGCCCGGGCTCTGGAAAAACGCGGCTATGATAAGCTCACCCAGGTGCAGCAGGCCGTGCTTGCGCCCGAGCTGCGCGATGCCGACCTTCTGGTGTCGGCCCAGACCGGATCGGGAAAGACCGTAGCCTTCGGCATCTCGCTTGCGCCGACGCTGCTGGGTGACGAAGAGACCTTGCCGCATGCCGAGGCCCCGCTGGCGCTGTGCATTGCACCGACCCGCGAACTCGCGCTGCAGGTCGAGCGCGAATTGGCCTGGCTCTATGGCGAAGCCGGCGCCCGCATCGCCACCTGCGTCGGCGGCATGAACATGACGACCGAGCGCCAGACATTGAGGCGCGGTGCGCACATCGTTGTGGGAACACCCGGCCGCTTGCGCGACCACATTGATCGCGGCTCGCTTGATCTTTCTGCAATGCGTGCGGTTGTGCTTGATGAAGCCGATGAAATGCTTGATCTCGGCTTCCGTGATGATCTGCAGTTCATTCTCGACGCCGCGCCCGATCAGCGCCGCACATTGATGTTTTCGGCAACCGTACCGTCGGGCATTGCCAATCTGGCCAAGCGCTACCAGAACAAGGCAGTCCGCGTCTCCACCGCGGGCGAGCAGAAGCAGCATCTCGATATCGAATACCGGGCGCTGACCGTGGCGCCGAATGACCGAGAGAATGCGGTCATCAACGTGCTGCGCTATTATGATGCCAAGAACGCCATCGTATTCTGCTCCACCCGCGCCACCGTCAATCATCTGACGGCGCGCTTTTCCAACCGCGGCTTTTCCGTCGTCGCCCTGTCGGGCGAATTGAGCCAGAACGAGCGCACCCACGCGCTTCAGGCCTTGCGCGATGGCCGGGCCAAGGTCTGCGTCGCGACCGATGTTGCCGCCCGCGGCCTCGATCTGCCCGATCTCGAACTGGTGGTTCATGCTGATCTGCCCAAGAACCAGGAAGGCCTGTTGCACCGCTCTGGCCGCACCGGCCGTGCCGGGCGCAAGGGTGTGTCTGCGCTGATCGTGCCTTACAATGCTCGCCGCCGTACCGAGCGCCTCTTAAATGACGCCCGCATCACCGCCACCTGGGCCCGTCCGCCATCGGCTGACGAGATTCTGGCACGTGATGACGAGCGTCTGATGGCGGACCCTTCCTTTGAAGCGGACATCGCTGAAGACGAAGCCACGATGGTTGCAGCTCTTCTTGAGAAGCACGGCGCCGAAAAGGTTGCCGCAGCCCTGATGCGCATGCATCGAGCCGGCCGCTCCTCGCCGGAAGAGTTGAATGATGCCGGGCCGGTTTCGGCTCCCGGCGGAACCTATGCCGAGCGTGCCCCCCGCGGCGAGCATGTCCCGATCAAGGACGCGGTCTGGTTCTCCCTGTCGCTGGGACGCAAGCAGTCGGCCGAGCCGCGCTGGCTGCTGCCGATGATTTGCCGCGCCGGCGATATCACCAAGACCGACATTGGCCAGATCAAGATCCACGATCTTGAAACCTTTGTTGAAATCTCGGGTGCTGCCGCCAAGAGGTTCGAGGCGTCCATCGGTCCAACCGGCAAGATCGAGAAGAATGTCACGGTCACGCGTCTCGACGGTGTGCCGGCCATGCCGGCCCGTTCGCCGCGACCGCCACGGGGCAGGGACGGTGATTTCACACCTTCCGGCAACAATGACCGCGGTTCGCGTGGCGACGACGATTTCCGTTCGCGGGAAAAGCCGAAGCCCGATTACGCCAAGAAGCGTCCGTTCACCGGGGGAAAGAAGCGCGATGACCGCCCGCCGCGCGACAATCCCTATGCCGATCGCAAGCCCTCAGTGCGTGATGACATTCCAGCCGGTGCAAAACCGGGTGTCTGGCCCTATGACGATGTGGCCCCTGCAGCCAAGGGCGCTCCATCGCGGGCCCCTGCCAAGGACAAGAAGCCCAAGCGCGACAAGGCCGACTTCAAACCCGGTTCCAAGGCAGCCGCAAAGCCGGCCAAGGCCCACCGCAAAGGCCCGCCGGCAGACCCGGCCAAGGCCGGGCCACCAGCTGAAGGCGGCAAGGGCGGCCTGAAGCGCAAGCCGACGTCCTGATCCCGGCGGCGTTCACATGAGCTGATGTGAACGCATCGATGTAGAAACCGGCGCTGAAGCTGTCTCTGGCAGTCTCAGCGCCGTTTGCTTTGTATGGTAGCGAAAGGAGCAGCCGGGCTCTGCCTACGGGCGGCTCGCATCTGCAAATGCTCGCCCAGGCAAGTGGTTTGCGTGTGTTGTACAGTCGTCCAGGCTATATTTGCAGTTGAAACGCCGGTTTTTGCGGGCTTTTTTCCGGCATACCGCTGTATTCTGCCGCGGTTTGTTTTCCCATTCTTAACGAAAGCATGTTTAAGGTTCGGCTTGGGAAGGGGCTTTGCCCATGCATGATGCGTTTCCCATCGCGGGGTTGCTCCGCATCGGCACCTGCAAGCTTTGGATAAGGTGCCGCGTTATATACTATTCAACCGGTCCGGCCGGGACCGCAGACGAAAGGCGTTGATACGCCTTGTCGCGGTAAGGCTAACTTGACGCGAGGACAAGATGAACGAGACACAAACCGGCAATAAGACCTCAGGTCTTGAAATTATTTCGTTTTTCCTCGGCGAGCAGGTGTTCAGTGTGAACATCATGTCGGTCAGGGAAATTCGCGGCTGGGCGCCTGCCACGCCGCTGGCCCACGCGCCGAGCCATGTTCTGGGTGTGATCAACCTGCGCGGAACGGTCATTCCGGTCATCGACATGGCGCTGCGGCTTGGCCTTGAAGCCATCGATCCAACCGAACGCTCGGCCATCATCGTCGCCAGCATCCGCGGTCAGCTGGTCGGCCTTCTGGTCGACAATGTGTCGGACATGGTCACGGTCAGCGAAGATGAAATCCAGTCGGTGCCTGAAGTCGGCGCCACCGAAGTGCAGCGCATGACGACTTCTATCATCGCCAAGGACAAGCAGATGATCTCTCATCTCGATCTTGATTCCCTGCTTGATGAAGAAGGCGAACTCGCCGCCTGACAACTGTCAGACGATCGGCTTCCAGCACTTCTCAATGCTTCTTTTTCGAACGGGCGCTTCGGGTCAATCCGCAGCGTCCGTTTTCATGTTTTTCTGAGCGCGACGTCGCCATTTGTGACGCCTCATCGTTTATGAGCATATTACGATTGGTTTTTGGATGCGCTGCATCATGAACTGTGGACATGGTCTCTCGGGCCATGCATGCTGCCCCGTGCCGAAAGGCCGCCCGATCAACGGATAACTCACATGTCGATTCTGGCAAGCGTCCACCATCTGACCCATTACAAATACGACCGCCCGGTCACACTTGGCCCTCAGGTCATACGGCTCAGGCCGGCGCCGCACAGCCGCACACGGGTGGTGTCCCACTCGCTCAAGGTCAGTCCGGAAAAGCACTTCGTCAATTATCAGCAAGACCCCTACGGCAACTGGCTGGCGCGCTACGTGTTTCCCGACCCGGTGGTGGAATTCAAGATCGAAGTCGACCTGGTCGCGGACATGACGGTCTACAATCCGTTTGATTTCTTCGTCGAGGAATCAGCTGAGAAATGGCCGTTCAGCTACCCCGAGGAGATCGCCCCCGACCTGGTCATCTACAAGACGCCGGAGCCCGCAGGGCCGCGGCTGCAGGCCTTCATGGACAGCATACCGCGCGATGAAACCGGCACCGTCGATTTCGTTGTCGGCCTCAATGCCCGTCTGGCGAACGAGATTGGTTACGTTATCCGCATGGAGCCCGGCGTGCAGACGCCGGAGGAAACTTTCGAGACCGGCAAGGGCTCCTGCCGTGATACCAGCTGGTTGCTGGTGCAGGTGCTCAGGCATCTGGGCTTCGCCGCGCGCTTCGTGTCGGGCTACCTGATCCAGCTCAAGCCCGACCTGGTGGCCCTTGACGGCCCCGCCGGCACCGATCATGATTTTACCGATCTGCATGCATGGGCTGAGGTCTATCTTCCCGGCGCTGGCTGGATCGGTCTCGACCCGACATCCGGGCTGCTCACTGGCGAGAGCCATATTCCGCTGGCCGCAACCCCGCATTACCGCAATGCTGCACCGATTTCCGGGCTCGCCAGCTATGCCGAGGTCGATTTCGCCTTCGACATGCGCGTCGACCGGATGGCCGAGCATCCGCGCATCACCAAGCCTTTCAATGAGGAATCCTGGGCCGCACTCGATGCGCTCGGGCAGGACATCGACGCAAAGCTCGAGGCTGGCGATGTCCGGCTGACGATGGGCGGCGAACCGACCTTCGTCTCGATCGATGATTTCGAGAGCGAGGAATGGAACACCGCAGCCGTCGGGCCACAAAAACGCGAGGCTGCCGACAAGCTGATCCGCAGGCTGCGCAACCGCTTCGCGCCGGGCGGCTTCCTGCATTACGGGCAGGGCAAGTGGTATCCGGGTGAGACACTGCCGCGCTGGACTTTTTCGCTCTATTGGCGCCGCGACGGCAAGCCGATCTGGAACAATCCAGAACTCATCGCCGATGAGGGCAAGGATACCGGGCAGGCCACGCCTGAGACCGCGAAGGAGCTTCTGGCTGGCATCGCAGACAATCTCGGCATTGCCGATGATCATGTCGTCCCGGCCTATGAGGACCCCGCGGAATGGATCGTCAAGGAAGGCAATCTTCCCGACAACGTCACGCCCGAAAACTCCAAGCTTGAAGACGCCGAGGAGCGTCATCGCATCGCCACCGTGTTTTCCCGTGGCCTGGCAACGCCCTCCGGTTTCGTGCTGCCGGTGCAGCGCTGGCAGTCGAAGGCGGCCGGGCACGGCTGGCGCTCGGAGAAATGGAAAACCCGGCGTGGTCATGTCTTCCTGGTTCCCGGCGACAGCCCTGTCGGCTATCGCCTGCCGCTCGGCTCGCTGCCGCATGTGCCGTCCTCGTCCTATCCCTTCGTCAATCCCTCCGATCCGACGGACCCCAAGGGCGACCTGCCGGATCCTGCGACCAAGGCGCTCAAGGATGCGCTGGCCGTTTCCCGTGCTGCCGATGCCGCATCTCAGCCGCGCGCCCAGTTTACTGCCGCCGAGGCGACGCAGCAGCAGGTCGAACAGACCATCAGCGATCTCGACGGTGCGGTTCGCACCGCGATTTCCGTCGAACCGCGTGACGGACGCCTGTGCGTGTTCATGCCGCCGGTCGAAAAGGTGGAGGACTATCTCGAACTGGTGTCCGCGGCCGAAGTCGCAGCCGACCGGCTCGGCCTCAAGGTCCACATCGAGGGCTACGGGCCGCCGCATGATCCGCGCCTCAACGTCATCCGGGTCGCTCCCGATCCAGGCGTCATCGAAGTCAATGTCCACCCGGCAGCGAGCTGGGAGGAATGCAAGGCCATCACCGAAGGGGTTTACGAAGAGGCGCGCCAGACCCGTCTCGGCGCCGACAAGTTCATGATCGACGGGCGCCACACCGGCACCGGCGGCGGCAACCATGTGGTCGTCGGCGGCGCAACACCGCTCGACAGCCCGTTCCTCAGACGTCCGGATCTGCTGGCCAGCCTAATCCTGCACTGGCAGCGCCACCCAAGCCTGTCCTATCTGTTTTCGGGCCTGTTCATCGGTCCCACCAGCCAGGCGCCACGCATCGATGAAGCCCGCCACGACGGGCTCTACGAGCTCGAAATGGCGCTCGAGCAGATCCCCCATCCTGAAGCCGGGACGCCGCCGCTGCCATGGCTCGTCGACCGGCTTCTGCGCAACCTGCTGACCGATGTCACCGGCAACACCCACCGCGCCGAAATCTGCATCGACAAGCTCTATTCACCCGATGGGCCGACGGGCCGCCTCGGCCTGGTCGAGTTCCGCGGCTTCGAAATGCCGCCCGAACCGCGCATGAGCCTGGCCCAGCAGGTGCTGATCCGCGCCCTCATCGCGCGGTTCTGGCAGAGCCCGGCCAAGGGGCGCTTCACCCGCTGGGGCACGGCGCTCAACGACCGTTTCATGCTGCCGCATTTCATCTGGGAGGATTTCCTCGACGTCTTGCGCGACCTGCGGGATCACGGCTTTGACCTGCGCTCGGAATGGTACGAAGCCCAGGCCGAGTTCCGCTTTCCGTTTTGCGGCGAGGTCACCTATGAGGGCGTTCGCCTCGAACTGCGCCAGGCGCTCGAGCCCTGGCACGTGCTCGGCGAGACCGGAGCTATCGGTGGCACCGTGCGCTACACAGATAGCTCGGTCGAGCGGCTCCAGGTCAAGCTCGAAACCGCGGATCCGTCACGCTACATGGTAACCTGCAACGGCCGCCCGGTGCCGCTGGCCGCCACCGGCAAGGCCGGAGCCTCCGTTGGTGCAGTCCGCTACAAGGCTTGGCAACCGGCCCTGGCGCTGCATCCGGTGCTGCCGGTCGATGCACCGCTGACCTTCGATGTTTTCGACACCTGGTCCGGCAAGCCGCTCGGCGGTTGTGTCTACCACGTCGCCCATCCCGGCGGCCGCAGCTACGATACGTTCCCGGTCAATGGCAACGAGGCGGAAGCCAGACGGCTGGCCCGGTTCGAGCATCGCGGCCACACACCCGGCGCCGGCATGCCCACGCCCGAGACGCCGCATCCGGAATTTCCCTTCACCCTCGACTTGCGTCGCAAGCCGGGGATCTGATCGGTGCCCGAGTCAGCAGCGATCCGGGACTCGGATCGTCCCTCGATACTGGCGGGCTACGCCACCGTGCCGGACGTTCCGGATGAACTGGTGCGCGAGGACGGCAGTGTCAGGCCGGAATGGCTCAGCCTGATCGCCCATCTCGACAGGCTGAGCGCCGACGAACGTGAACGTGCCTTCGCCCGGGGTGCGCAATATCTGCGCGATGCCGGCGTGTTTGTTCGCCATTACGGGGAAGAAAACAATCCCCGCGACTGGCCGCTCAGTCCGGTCCCGGTGATCCAGCCTGCCAGCGAATGGCAGGCTCTGGGCACGGCACTGGCGGAACGCGCCGACCTGCTCGAAGCAGTGGTGGCGGACCTTTATGGCGAAAACCGGCTGGTCAGCGAGGGCCATCTGCCCGCCAGCCTGATCGCTTCCAACCCGGAATGGCTGCGCCCGCTGGTCGGTGTAAAACCGGCTTCCGGGCATTTCCTGCATTTCCTGGCCTTTGAGATTGGCCGTGGACCGGACGGCGCATGGTGGGTCTTGGGCGACCGGACCCAGGCGCCTTCGGGCGCCGGCTATGCGCTGGAAAACCGGGTTGCCTCGGTGCGTGCCTTTCCCGGTTTCTACAGCGGCTCCAATGTCGAGCGGCTTGTGAGCTTCTTTCGTGGCTTCCGCGACGGTCTTAACGGGATGCGCCATGAGGATGGCAGCCGGGCAGGGATCCTGACGCCGGGTCCGATGAATGAGACCTATTTCGAGCACGCCTATATCGCCCGCTATCTCGGTATGATGCTGCTTGAGGGGGACGATCTGGTTGTCGATGACGGCAAGCTGATGGTGCGCACCGTCTCCGGCCCGAAACCGATCAGCGTGCTCTGGCGCCGGATGGATGCGGCATGGTCCGATCCGCTGGAGCTCGAGGCAAATTCGCGTCTGGGCACACCCGGCCTGCTCGGCGCGGTCCGGTCTCAGGGCGTGACCATGATCAATGCGCTTGGGACGGGCATTCTTGAAAGCCGCGCCTTTCTGGCGTTCCTGCCACGCCTGTCGGAAATCCTGCACGGCAAGAAGCTGAGCATTCCGAATGTCGCAACCTGGTGGTGCGGCAGCGAAGCCGAGCGTGATCATGTGCGCGCCCATGCAGGGGAGATGATGATTGGCTCGGCCCATTCCACGCGTCTTCCGCTGGAGCCCGAACCCGGTGCTGTGCTGAGGGGCGACATGTCCGAAATCGGGCTCGATCTTGACACGTGGCTGGCCCGCGAGGGCCGCAACCTGGTGGGCCAGGAACTGGTGTCACTGTCGACAACGCCGACCTGGGAAGAGGGGCAGCTAAAACCCAGGCCGATGCGGATCCGCGTCTTCATGGCGCGCACCCCAGGTGGCTGGCAGTTGATGCCCGGCGGCTTCGCCCGCTTGGCCGCCACAGGTCAGGATCCGTCGGCGGTCTCGCTGCGAAGCGGCGGCACGGTCGCCGACGTCTGGGTTGTTTCCGACAAGCCGGTGCCTGAAGATACCATGCTCAGCCATGCTGACGAGGTGTTCGTCCGGTCAGCGCCGGGTCTGCTGCCAAGCCGGGCCGCCGACAACCTGTTCTGGCTGGGCCGCTATGTCGAGCGCGCCGAAGGGCAGATGCGTCTGATCAGGGCCCATATGAGCAGACTGCCGGAAACGCCCGCCGGCGGAACTCCGCTGATGACCCGGCTTGAAACCTATCTCGACAAGCATGGTCTCGACAGTGACGAAGCCGTGCCCGTCGCTCTCGAACAAACCATCGCCGCCGCCGTCAACGCCGCCAGCCAGGTCCGCGACCGCTTTTCGGTCGATGCCTGGGCTTCGTTGGCCGATCTGGAGAGAACGGTTGGCAACATGCGCAAGACCGTTGTGCGCGGCGATGATGCAGCCTCGGCAATGGGTGTCTTGCTGCGCAAGATCACCGGGTTTTCCGGCCTCGTGCATGAAAATATGTACCGCTTCAGCGGCTGGCGGTTCCTGACCATCGGCCGCTCGCTCGAGCGCGCCATCGCCATGGCGGATCTGCTCGGCACGTTTGCGGAATGGTCTGGCCCGCATGGTGGATTTGAACTCTGCGTCGAGGTCGGCGACAGCGTCATGAGCCACCGCAGGCGTTATCCCGTGACGGCCAGCCGTGAAACCGTGGTTGACCTGCTGGCACTCGACCCGCTCAATCCGCGCTCGATCGCGTTTCACATCGATGAGATCCGGGATCAGGTCAGCCTGTTGCCCGGCGCGGATGTGAACGGACAGCTGTCCGAGCTGTCGAGAGCGGTATTGCGCATCCAGGCCGATCTGTCCGTGCACACGCCGCAGAGCCTGGATCAAGCCAAACTGACGGAGCTGGGGCAGACCATTGGTCTGTTGACCAATGACCTTCATGCCCAGTTTCTGGAGTGAGGGCGATGCTCTACGACATCAAGCTGGTGATCGACTACACGTTTCAATCCCCTGCGGCGGGTGCGCGCCAGATCCTGCACGCCATGCCGATGACCATTGCCGGGCGCCAGCGTCTGATTGCAGGCAGCGTCGAGGTCGATCCGGAACCTGCCACGCGCCGGGACCGGGATGACTTTTTCGGCAACCGGCTGACTGAGCTGGCCTTCAACGAACCGCACAGCAACATCGAGATCACGCTCAAGGCGAGGGTGGAGGTAACCGGCGGTGCCGAGCCTCGGACAGCCTCGGTTGAGCTTCAGGAACTGGCAAGATCGCTTGAAGCCGAGACGGATCTGGGTGCGCGCTCGCCGCTGCATTTCCTTGCAGCCTCGCCCTATGCCCGGCCGGATCAGGCAATCGCGCAGTGGGCCCGTGCTGAAGTGTCTGACGCTCAAGCCTGCGCCGACATCGTTGCTGTTCTGGGCCGGGCGCTGCACGATGAGATGCGCTTTGACGCGGAAGCGACCACCGTCGAGACGCCGGCGGCGGAAGCTTTTGCCGCGCGTCACGGCGTTTGCCAGGATTTTACCCACATCATGATCATTGCGCTCAGGAGCCTGGGCATTCCCGCAGGCTATGTCAGCGGTTATCTGCGCACCTTGCCGCCGCCCGGACAGGAGCGGCTGGAAGGCGCTGATGCCATGCATGCATGGGTGTCCGCGTGGTGCGGGCCCGGCGTTGGCTGGGTGGAATATGATCCGACCAATGCCACCTTCGCTGGCACCGATCACATCGTCGTCGCCTATGGCCGCGACTATGCCGATGTGGCGCCGGTGCGCGGCGCCATGCGTATAGCGGGCGCGCAGACCAGCAATCAATCCGTGGATGTCGCGCCAGTCGGCGAGTAGGTAAGGCGTTCGCTCAGCGTCCGCGGATGCGCGGGTCGAGCGCGTCGCGCAACCCGTCCCCGATATAGTTGACGCTCAGCACGGTCAGCGAAATCGCCAGACCTGGCCAGAACACTCGTTCCGGGTACTGCTGCAGGTAATCGATCGCGTCAAACAGCAGCCGGCCCCAAGTCGGGAAGTCCGGCGGGAAGCCGAGCCCGAGGAACGACAACGCCGACTCGGTGATGATCGCCGTCGCAATCCCGAGCGTCGCCGAGACCATGATCGGAGAGAGGACGTTGGGCAGGATGTGGCGCAGGATCATGCGCCGCGATGGCGTACCAATCGACCGTGCCGCGAGCACGAATTCGCGTTCCTTCAGCGCCAGCACCTCGCCGCGCACGATGCGCGCGGTCTGCATCCAGCTGGTGATCCCGATGGCTGACACGATCAGGATGAAGGTGCCCATTTCCGGGCCGAAGCTGCGCGACAGGGTTTCGCGGAACAGCATCACCATGACCAGCAGCAGCGGCAACAGCGGCAGCGCCAGGAACAGGTCGGTCAGCCCCATCAGCACACCATCGAGCCTGCGGAAGAAACCCGAAACGACACCGATCAGGGTCCCCAGCAGCACGCTGATCGCCATGGCGGTCAGGCCGACGGCGATCGACACCTGTCCACCCGCCATCATCCGCGCCATGATATCGCGTCCCAGCTGATCGGTGCCGAAAGGATGCGCCAGAGACGGGCCCGAGTTTCGCGCCCTGATGTCGATGAATGTCGGTTCGATGGTCCACACCAGCGGGCCGAGGGTGACCGCCAGAACGATGAACAGGAACACGGCAGCGCCGAACAGCGCGCCCTTGTGGGTCTTGAACTGATCCCAGACATCCCACCATTGCGACCGCGCGGAGGTGTCCTTGGCAACAGGCTCGAGAGGCGTGTCAGTCATAGCGGATCCTCGGATCAAGCAGGCCGTACAGCACGTCGGCAATGAGATTGCACAGCACGATCAGCACCGCGAAGATGAAGGCCAGCGTCTGCACCATCGGCAGGTCGTTGGCGTAGATGGCGGTGATCAGCAATTGTCCCAAACCGTTCACCTTGAAGATCTGCTCGGTGATGATGGCGCCGCCGAAGATCGACGGAATGCCCAGCGCGATCACGGTGATCACCGGGATCATCGAGTTGCGCAGCACGTGCACCAGCAGCACCACCTTCTCGGTCATGCCCTTGGCCCGTGCGGTGCGGACATAATCATGGTTGAGATTGTCGAGCATCGAGGCGCGCATGAAACGCGACAGCTGCGCGGTGGTCTGCAGCGCCAGTACCATCACCGGCAATGTCATCTGCCGGATCTGCTGGCCAAAGCTTTCGAAGTCATTGACCACCAGCGTGGTGTCATAGATCGACGGGAACCACGGCAGCATGATTGCGAAGAACACGATCATCAGCACGCCCGAGAAGAACGGCGGGACCGAAAACCCGATCATCGAGACGAATGTACCGATCTGATCGAACCAGGAATATTGCTTGTAGGCCGAGATGATCCCGATCGGCAGAGCGATCAGAACGCCGACGAGGTAGGCGAGACCAACAACCCAGAGCGTCTGCGGAATCCGCTGGATGATGATGTCGAACACCGGCGAGCGGAACTGCCATGAGACGATGCGCTGCATGCCTTCGGAGAAATTTGTCCCAATCACCCAGTCGACGAACACCAGCGGTTCAACCCAGAAGAACTGCTTGGCCCACAAAAGGTAGCGGATATAGGCGGGGGCATCGAGGCCCAGCGCATCGCGCATTTTCTGCCGGACTTCCGGCGGGATGCTCAGCGGCTGGTTGGCCAGCGGATCGCCGGGGGCCAGATCCAAGAGCAGGAATATGATCAGACTGATGAGCACAAGCGTCGGTATCGCCAACAACAATCGTCGGAATGTAAAGGTCAGCATGGGCGACGCCTCGGTTCAGCAGTATGGCGCGGGGAAACAGCGGACAGGGGGGAATGGCCCCGCCGAAGCGGGACCATTCGCTGTCTGCATTACTTGATGCGGTACCAGTCCGCTGCGTTCCAGATCTCGGAATCCCAGGTGTTGAGGACAACACCGCCGAGGCTGTTGGAATGAGCCGAGACGCGGCCACGATCGACCAGCGGCACGATTGTCATCGAGTCCTTGGTCAGCATGTCGTTGAGCTTCTTTGCGATTTCGGCGCGCTTGGAGATCTCGCCGGTCTTGCCGAGTTCGGCCACCAGTTCGTCATAGGCCGGGTCGCAGAAGCGGTTGATGTTTTCGCCCTGCCACTGCGATGAAGGCTTTGGAGCCTTTTCGCAGGTGTACTGGCCCAGATACTGTTCCGGATCGGTGCCGTCGAAGTTGTTGGCGTACATTTCCACGTCCGCGTAGAACTTCTGGAATGTGTCCGGGGATGCCGGGTCGCCACCGAAGAACACGGAACCGTCGATGTTCTTGAGTTCGGTTTCGACACCGATGTCGGCCCACCACTGCTTGATCAGGGCCTGGAAGTCCTGACGCACGGCGTTGGTCGAGGTCTGGTAGAGAAGCTTGAACTTCTTGCCGTCCTTCTCGCGGATGCCGTCGGCGCCAACGGTCCAGCCGGCTTCGTCGAGCAGAGCCTTCGCGCCTTCAACGTCCTGCGCGATGCAGTCGGTGTTGTCGGACGCAAACAGTTCCGGCGCAGGCACCAGGTTGCAGGTCGGGCGACCGGCCTGGCCGTAGCCGATTTCAACCAGCAGGGTGCGGTCGATGGCCATCGAAAGGGCGCGGCGCACTCTTTCGTCGGAAAGGATCGGGTGCGGATGCTTGGCTGTCGCGCGTTCGCCTTCCGGCAGGTCCGGCGACGGATCGGTCATGTTCATTTCGATGCGCTCGACCAGCGTGCCGAAGCCGGAGATCGGCGTGCCCTTGCCGCCTTCGGCCATCTTGGCGATGACGTCTGGAGCCAGCTGCAGGTTCCAGGCGTAGTCATATTCACCGGTTTCAAGAACCGCACGGCCGGCCGAAGCCGCGTCGCCGCCGCCCTTGAAGGTCAGTGTCGCGAATGCCGGCTTGGCCGGATCGCGGTAGTTGTCATTGGCCTTCATGGTGATCACGTCGTTCGGCTTGAAGTCGGTGACGACGAAGGGTCCGGTGCCGATCGGTCCGAAATTGGCGTCGGTGCATTCCTGCGCCTTGGCGCCAAGGCAATCCTTGAACTGGGCTGCCTGGATCAGCGGCGACTGAGCGCCGACAAAGGCTGCGTAGGGCACGGGCTTCGGTCCGGTGAAGTTCACCACGATGGTGCGCTCATCCGGTGTCTCGACGCTTTCGACGCCGTCGAACTTGGCGCTCTGGGCGCAACCGCCGTCCGGCGCCATGCAGTATTCGGCGGTGAACTTGGCGTCAGCCGAAGTCACCGGTGTGCCGTCAGACCACTTGAGGCCTTCCTTCAGCTTCCAGGTGATCGAGGTCAGGTCAGCTGCAACGCCGCCGTTTTCAACGGTCGGGATCTCGTCGACGAGATAGGGAACCAGCGCGCCCTTTTCGTTGAAGCGTGCCAGCGGCTCGACAACGAGTGATGCTGCTTCGATGTCCTTGGTGCCGCCGGACAGATACGGGTTCATGATCGATGGCGCCTGCCAGTAGATGATCTTGACCTCGCCGTCCGAGCCGCGCTCGGCGTGCGCGACAGGTGCGATCGCCATAGCGGCGACGGCGCCCATCAGAAGTGCTTTGAGTTTCATGGCTGTCTCCTTGTTGATTTTTATTAGTTTGTTATGTCGCCAGCGGTTGGTTCCGCGGTCGTTTGCATGCTTTCGGAATACAGATGGCAAGCCACCTGTCTTCCTTCTCCGAAGTCACGGACAGCGGGCTCGATCTGCCGGCAGATATCCATGACCTTGGGGCATCTGGTTGAGAAGTTGCAGCCCTGGGGCGGGTTGGAAGGCGAGGGCACATCGCCTTGAAGCACGATCGGCTTGCGATGCCGCTCCGATTCCGGATCGGGCTCCGGCACCGCCGAGAGCAGCGCCTGCGTATAGGGATGAAGCGGCTCGGCAAACAGCGCTTCCCGCGACCCGACTTCGACGATCCGGCCGAGATACATCACCGCCACGCGGTCGGCGATGTGGCGCACCATCGACAGGTCGTGGCTGATGAACAGATAGGTCAGGTCCAGCCGTTCCTGAAGTTCCTCGAGCAGGTTGACCACCTGCGCCTGGATCGACACGTCGAGCGCTGCGATCGGTTCGTCGCAGACGATGAATTTGGGATTGAGAGCCAGCGCCCGGGCAATGCCGATGCGCTGCCGCTGGCCGCCCGAAAACTCGTGCGGGTAACGCTTGGCAAATTCGCGGTTGAGGCCGACCCAGTCCATCAGTTCGTAGATCCGGGCAAGCCGTTCGTCCGAGGACAGTTTCATGTGCTCGTCCAGCGGCTCGCCGATGATGCTCGCCACCGTCATCCGTGGATTGAGGCTCGCCTGCGGATCCTGGAAGATCATCTGCATCATCGGCCTTTTCGATCGCAGGCTGTCGCGGTCGACATGAGCGATCTCGAAGCCGTTGATTTCAACGGTGCCGGCAGTGACATCGTAAAGCCGCAGGATCGAGCGTCCGACGGTTGATTTTCCGCAGCCGGATTCGCCGACCAGCCCGAGCGTCTCGCCCGGCAGGATGTCGAAGCTGATCCCGTCCACGGCCTTGATGTCGCCGACATGGGTCCGGAACAGCCCCGCATGGATCGGGAAATACATCTTCAGATCCCGCACCTTGACCAGCGGGGCTACAGTCTCGACTTCAGCCATTCACGGCCTCCGGCTCTGGCGTTGAGGCCTTGTCCAGCAGAAAGCATGCGGCGCGGTGGCCCGGCGCCGACACGCTGCGCAGTTCCGGGTTTTCCTCAGAGCAGCGGTCGAACGCATACTGGCACCGGTTGCGGAACGAGCAGGCAACGGGCGCGCCATGCATGATCGGCGGCTGGCCCTCGATCACCTGAAGCTTCTCTTCGCGGGGGCCGCGCACAGCCGGCACCGTCTTGAGAAGGGCCTGGGTATAGGGATGTTGCGGATCCCTGAATATTTCACCGACCGGACCTTCCTCGACCACCTGACCGGCATACATCACCATCACCCTGTCGGCGATACCGGCAATGACACCGAGATCGTGGGTGATCCAGATGATAGCCATCCCCAGCTTCTGGCGCAGTTCCTTCACCAGTTCGATGATCTGCGCCTGGATGGTGACGTCGAGCGCCGTGGTCGGCTCGTCGGCAATCAACACCTGCGGATCGCAGGCAAGCGCAATGGCAATCATCACGCGCTGCCGCATGCCGCCGGAAAACTGGTGCGGATAATCCTTGAGCCGCCGTTCGGCGTCGGGAATGCCGACAAGCTGCAGAAGCTCGATCGACCGTGTCCTGGCTTGCGCCTTCGACATGCCCAGATGCGCGCGCAGCGGTTCTGCCAGCTGGAAGCCGATCGTGTAGACCGGATTGAGCGATGTCATCGGGTCCTGAAAGATGAACCCGATCTTGGAGCCGCGTATCTTGCGCAGCTCCTCCGGACTGATCTTGAGCAGGTCTTGACCATCAAACATCACTTTCCCGTCCCGCATCTCCGCAGGCGGAGATGGCAGAAGCCGAAGCAGTGACATCATGGTCACGGATTTTCCGGATCCACTTTCCCCGACGACGCCGAGCAATTCGCCCGGGCGCAGATCGAAGTCGACAGAGTTGACCGCGTGCACTTCACCGCCGCGGGTGCGGAAAACCGTTTTAAGCCCTTTAACATCCAGAATTGGCATGGCCGTGTCTGGCATACTGTACCCCTCGGGAGATGTTTTCCCGTTATTTTTGTTGCCGGTCTGATCTTGCGACGCCGGTGGTGCATACTATTGACCAATTTCTGTCACGTTGACCAGTGGGGTTTTTCAGATTGAGCGATAACTGTTCAATCCTGACAAAACCCGACATAAAATTTCCCGTAAAACCGGCTATGGACAGGAAGTGGCGGCATCGACAAAAGTGTGGAAATCCGATCATACGTCGTTGTTTTGAACTATTTTAAGGCTGATTGATGGAAGAATATTCTAATATACGCGACATATTGGCAAAGCTGGTTTCCTATCCAACAGTCAGCCGCGACACCAATTTGCCGCTTGTCGAGTGGGTCGAAACCTACCTTGAAAGCCATGGTATCTCATCGCACAGGGTGATGAGCCCCTGCGGCAAGAAAGCACATCTTTATGCCCAGACCGGACCCGAAATCGATGGTGGTGTGATCCTGTCCGGTCACACCGATGTGGTTCCGGTCGACGGGCAGGCCTGGACCACCGATCCCTGGACTTTGACCGAGCGCGACGGAAAGCTCTATGGCCGTGGCGCCTGCGACATGAAGGGTTTTGACGCGCTGGCGCTGCTGGCCATGGCGCGCGCATCAAAACGCCCGCTCAAGCGTCCGTTGCAACTGGCATTCTCGTTCGATGAAGAGGTGGGCTGTGTCGCCGTTGTCGATCTGGTTGAAACCATGCGTGGAGCCCTGCCGCGCGCGCGGGAAGTCATTGTCGGCGAACCGACCATGATGAAGGTGGTCACCGGCCACAAGGGCGGGCTTGGCTATCACGTCCATGTCCGGGGTCACGAAGTGCACTCCTCGCTGCTGCCTTATGGCGTCAGCGCGATCATGCAGGCGGCAAAACTGATCGACTGGGCCAACCAGCGCAATTCGGAAAATCAGCAGCGCGCGCCATCGGAACTGGCCGCCCCCTTCGAGCCGCCCTTCACCACACTGCATGTCGGTCAGATCGAAGGCGGCACTGCACACAACATCACCGCCAGGGACTGCCGTTTCTTTATCGAATTTCGCTTTGTGCCCGGCGAAAGCCCCGAGGACTGGGCCGGTCTGTTCGAGGCAAAGGCAGCCGAACTCTCAACCGAAATGCAGAAGATCCATCCCGACACGGGATTTGAGCTGAAACGCGGATTTGCGCTTCCGGCCCTTTCGCCTGAAACCGACGGTCCGGCTGAAACGCTGGCACGCCGGCTGACCGGCGACAATGGCCAGCACGTGGTGAGCTACGGCACCGAAGGCAGCCAGTTTCAGGTGCGCGGCTATTCCACCGTCATCTGCGGACCCGGCGATATCGCACAGGCGCATCAGCCTGACGAGTTTCTCAGCTTGGAACAGCTTGCCGCCGGGGAGGCGTTTATCGACCGGCTGCTTGATTCGATGTGCGCGTGAGCCCGGAAGACCGGCAAGCGGCGCCTGCTGACTTCAGTCGGAGCCGCCGCTAACGAATTCGATTAGGCAGGGTCGGGGCAAATCTTTGAGAGCCGAGATCAGGGCTTCCCGGCTTTCGACCCGGCGCGATGGCAGGCCATATGCAGCAGCGACCGCTGAAAAATCCGGGGCGGACGGGGTGACCCCAATCGGGGTGATGTGGGAAGCCTCCATCGACGTCTCGATTTCCATGTAGCCGGAATTGTTCCACACCAGGAACGCCACGTCCGCATCGCAATCGCGCGCACTGCCGAGTTCGGCCAGCGTGAACTGGAAACCGCCATCTCCGAGCAGGGCCACCACCGGGCGGGCGGGATCCCCAAGTGCTGCGCCGATGGCACCCGGCGCGGCGTAGCCCAGCGTGCCGAATCCGGTGGCGGAATTGAACCAGGAGGCCGGGCGGGGGGCGGCGACATACATGTTCCCCGCATAGACAAGCTGCGTCGAATCTCCGACGAGAGTGGCCTCCGGCAGTGCCTGCCAGATCTCCTGCAACAGGTCGATGTGACCGAGATAGCTGTCACCGATTTCGGCGCTGGCAAGCTCGCGCAGAGCGGCTGACCGGGCGCTGCCGTCGGAAGGCGGTCGAGTCCAGCTTTTGGAATCCGCAAGCATGTCTTGCAGGAAGCAGCCGATGTCAGCCTGGATCGCCAGGGCCGGGTGGGCCCCACGCGCAAGCTGGTCTTCGGCGATGTCGACCCGGACCAGATTTGCCGGAAGCGTGAAGCCGCCATCCTCGTACATGTCGCAGTCGGTAGGCCCAAGCTCGGTTCCAAGCGCAAGCACCAGGTCGGACTGGTTGAGCATGTCCCGCACAGAGCCAAGGCTCGGGCTTGCGGGGACGTCCAGCCGGTGGCCGGCCATGATGCCGCGGGCATTGGTGGTGCTGATCACCGGCGCATCAACAGCCTCGGCGAAACGGCGGACGGCCTCGGCGTGACGCACCGCGCCGCCGCCGATCAGGATGGCCGGTGTCCGCGATTGCGCGATAGAGTTCGCTGCCGCCTCGAGATCAGCCGCCGCCGGATGCTGTGGCTGAATTTCGGGCATCGCGAAGCTGGCAGCGTCCGCTGGCAGTTTCATCACGTCCGTCGGGATTTCAATGTGCACCGGTCCCGGACGGCCGCTGGTCATGACCGAGAAGGCGCGCGCCAGCACTTTACAGAGATCCGCCGGATCGGTCAGCGTGTGCGACCAGAGGGCCACCGTGGCAGCCAGCGCCGCCTGGTCCGGCAGCTCATGCAGATGCCCGCGGCCCTTGCCCAGCGTCGCCGTGGCATTGACGCCGGAGATCACCAGCATAGGGATGCTGTCAGCCCGCGCCTGCGCCATCGCGGTCAGCGTGTTGGTCAGGCCCGGTCCGGTGATGACGAAACACACGCCGGGCCGCCCTGTGACACGCGCATAGCCATCGGCCATGAAGCCCGCACCCTGTTCGTGACGCGGCGTGATGTGGCGGATCGAGCTTGAGGCCAGGCCCCGGTACAGTTCGATGGTGTGAACGCCGGGAATGCCGAAGACGGTGTCGACGCCAGCCTGTTCCAGCATGCAGACCAGCGCTTCGCCAACTGTGGGACTTGCAGATGTCATCAGATACTTTCCACGAAGCTGGAAATGCGGCGGCAGGCTTCCACCACAGATTCGTCGGGCACTGTCAGGCTGAGCCGGACCAGTTTGCCGGCATTGTCGCCAAAAGACGAGCCAGGCATCACGGCGACGCCGGCGTCTAGCAGACGCCAGGCAAAGGTCTCGCCTTCCAGCCCGGTAGCGGAGACGTCGAAAACGATGAACATGCCGGCCCGCGGGCGGAACGGCACCATCGACCCGGTCTTCTCCAGCGTATCGGCAAACAGCGCAGCCCGGCGCTTGTAGGAGTCTCGCATCCTGGTGGACGTGGTCAGATCGCTGTTGAGCGCAAACGCCGTCATGTCGGCGATAAACGGTTGGTTGCCGAACAGCATGGTTTCCGACAGCGGCAGCAGTTTCTCGCAGAATTCCTGCGGGGCGACCGCCCAGCCGCTGCGGAAACCCGGTGCTGCATGCGACTTGGAAATGGATGAGACCGCAATCACCCGGTCAGCCAGCTCCGGCATGTCGAAGGGGGAGGCGAATGCGCCGTCAAACACCAGTTCCTCATAGACTTCGTCGGCAACGATCCAGAGGTCATGCGCCTTGCAGACCGCACCGATTTCGGCGATTTCCTCGGCGCTCAACACCGCGCCGGTCGGGTTGTGCGGTGAATTGAGCAACAGAACCCGCGAGGCCGGTGTAATCGAAGCTTCCAGATCCCTGGCACTGAGACGGAACCCGTTTTCCGCCCTCAAGGGCACCGATTGCCGGTGCGCACCGCTGGCCGAAATGACGCCGTCATAGGTGGCGTAGAACGGATCGCCCACCAGAACGCCGTCACCGGGACCCGTCAGTCCCATCATCGTCGCGTAGAGTGCGGTCTGGGTGCCCGGGAAGCAAAGCACGTTGCTCTGATCGACGCCTGCGCGGCGTCTGGCATAGCGGGCTGCGATCGCGTCGAGCAATTCAGGCTCGCCGCGGCCGCTTGAATAGCCGGTACGCCCGGCCAGCATCGACTGGTGGCAGACCTCGAACAGTTGCGGATCCGGCGGCAGATCGGGCTCGCCGATGGTCAGTTCGATGATGTCGGCGCCGGCGGCCTCCATCTCACGGCTGCGCTGGTGAATGGCCCATTTGGCGCCGCCGGTGTGCGCCAGCCGCTCGGTGATTGCCGCGTATCTCATTATGATCAGTCCTTGAAGTCGGCCGGGTCGATGCCAAGCAGAGTGGCTGTGGAATTGAGTGCGATCTGCACCACGTTGAGGCGGGAGAAATCATCACCGCCCATGGAAATTTCGATCCAGAGACCGTCGAGCAATGCGTTGAGCACGATCGCACGCTGGTGGATGTCCTGTGCGGAGGCCGGTGTCCCGCGCTCGGCGAAGACTTCCCCGATCAGCCTTTCGACCAGATCGCGAAATGCCTGGTAGCCTTCGCGGTGCACTTCCGCCATCACCGGGTCCGAGTGCACCGTTCCAATGAAGGCCGCCCAGATCGACAGTGTTCGCCCGTCGGCCACAGGTGCGGTGACGCTGGCGCGGATCAATCCGGCCAGGCGCGTCTGGGCCGGGCCTTCGCCGCAGCCTGCTTCCGCCGCGGCGATAAGGTCCGATATGAAGGTCCGGTAGGCGGCCGCGACAAGCCGTTCCTTGTTGTCGAAATAGCGACGGATCAGCCCGGGCGTGACGCCTGCGCGAAACGCAACCTCACGCACGGTCGCGCCGGCCAGTCCGAGCTCGGCGACGCTGTCGAGAGTGGCTGCAATCAGGTCGTTCTGGCGGACAGCCTCGGTTTCGCGATGGAAGGTCCGTCGCGTCATTCACGCCACACGGGGCGGGTGAGGCAGGTCGGGCCGCCTTCGCAGGGAATGCAAAGGGCGTCCGCATTGAACGCGGTGACCTTGCAGCCGGCCTGTTCCATCAGCGCCCGGGTTTTCGGAAATCCGTCAACCATGATGACCTCGCCCGGCGTCAGCGCCAGCACATTGAGATTGAGCCCGTTGGAGGCCGCGAACTCGTCGTCGGGGGCCTCAACCAGCGTGTAGCCGCGGTCCTTCAGCAACTGCCAGAACGTCACCGGCAGCATCGGTGCGTAGACCAGCGCCAGCTTCTCATCGAGCGGCGACATCACCGACATCAGGTGCAGGCAAGCCTCCGCTCCATTGCCGAGCGGAAGGTCGAAGCCCAGAACCGATACGCCCAGCGGCGCCAGCAGTGCGCCCAGCTGTTCGATGCCTGCCTGGTTGGTGCGTACACCGCGTCCGACCGCAAGCGTATTTTCATCGACCCAGATACAGTCGCCGCCCTCGACCACGCCGGGCGCTTCGATCCGGCCCAGAATGGGAACGCCAGCGGATTTGTAGGCGGCCTCATGCAGGTCCGGCTCGCCCATCCGCCCGCTCTTGCCCATGCGCAGGATCACAGCACCCTTGTCCGTGACCAGCGATGGATCATGTGTGAACATCGAGTCGGCGAGGCCGTCGCCGGTATCCTCGATCCAGATGATCTCCGCACCGCTGGCTGATACCAGATCGGCAAACACACCGAACTGTTCGATGGCACGATTTGCGTCAAAACCGTCGCCGTAGTGCCAGTCCTCGGCCTTGGCCTGACGCAGGCTGTCGCCGGGTTTGCGCATTACAACCCGCTTGAGCGGGGGCGTCATGGATTGAGATCCGTATGTCATGAGATGATCCGTTAGGGGGAATAATTTCCGAAATTATACACTTGATTAATTACTGCGCAAGGGTCACGATTGCCCAACTTCGCTCCACCCGGAGCATCAGAGGAGCCGCATGAGCAGTCCACAACCCGGAGCCAGAACCGGCGCCGCAGTATCCACGCCAGCCGTTGAAGTTGCCGATCTTCGCAAGAAATTCGGCGACCTCGAGGTGCTCAAGGGAGTCTCGCTCACAGCCGGCAACGGCGACGTTGTCGCCATCATCGGCGGATCCGGATCCGGCAAGTCGACCTTGCTTCGCTGCATCAACATGCTTGAACTTCCGACCAGCGGTGCCATCAGCATCCAGGGCGAGACCATCGAGATGAAGCCCGATGGCCGTGACGGTTTGCGGCCCGCCAATGCGGCCCAGCTTCGCCGCATCCGCACCCGGCTCGCCATGGTGTTTCAGAGCTTCAATCTCTGGCAGCACATGACGGTGCTCGGAAATGTCATCGAGGCGCCGGTGCAGGTCATGGGTGTGCCGCGCGACGAGGCCATTGCCCGCGCCGAGAAGTTGCTTGAGCGCGTCGGCCTGTCCGACAAGCGCGATGTCTATCCGGCGTTTCTTTCGGGCGGCCAGCAGCAGCGCGCGGCCATTGCCCGGGCGCTGGCTGTCGAGCCGGAAGTCATGCTGTTTGACGAACCGACCTCGGCGCTGGATCCGGAGCTGGTCGGCGAAGTGCTGGCCGTGATCGCCGATCTGGCGCGCGAAGGCCGCACCATGCTTCTGGTCACCCACGAAATGAAATTTGCCCGCGAGGTTGCCAATCACGTGGTCTTCCTTGCCGACGGCGTGATCGAGGAGGAGGGCCGGCCGGACCTCGTCTACAGCGCACCGAAATCCGAGCGCCTGCAGAAATTCCTTGCGACTGTTGAATAGTCCAAGGCTCAATGGGCTCAGCCCGAACTCTTAACAGGGGAAAACCATGAAGAACAAAATCATCACCACGATCGCCGCCTTCGGCCTGTCGCTTGCAGCCAATGCCGCATCCGCTGAAACCGTGCGCGTCGGCGTCGCGGCCGAACCCTATCCGCCGTTCACCGAACCCGATGCGGCGGGCAACTGGACCGGTTGGGAAATCGAGTTCATGAACGCGGTCTGTGCTGAAGCCAAGCTTGATTGCGTGGTCACGCCGGTGTCGTGGGACGGCATCATTCCGGCGCTGACATCGAGCAAGATCGACGCCATTGTCGGCTCGATGTCGATCACCGAAGAGCGGATGAAGACCATCGATTTCTCGGACAAGTACTACAACACGCCGTCGGTGATCGCGACCGCCAAGGGCTCGGGCATCACGCCTGATGCCGCCGGCCTTGAAGGCAAGATCATCGGCGTTCAGGTCTCCACCATCCATCAGGACTATGTGACCACGCATTTTGGTGATGTGGCTGCCGAGATCAAGGAATACCAGACCCAGGACGAAGCCAATCAGGATTTGGCTGCCGGCCGTGTCGACGCCATCATGGCGGATTCGCTGGCGCTTGATGCCTTCGTCAAATCCGACACCTGCTGCGAGATTGTCGGCGCTGTCGAAGACGATCCGGCGATCCTCGGCGCTGGCGTCGGCGTTGGTCTGCGCAAGGGCGACGATGAGCTGCGTGAAAAATTCAACGCAGCGATCGCAGCCATCCGTGAAAACGGCACCTATGCCGAGTTCTCGAAGGCCTATTTCGACTTCGACATCTACGGCAAG